>ENA-OQIR01000883-OQIR01000883.1-human-gut-metagenome-genome-assembly--contig:-NODE-883-length-11690-cov-3.171755_pt1 | contig 11690 bp, 14 predicted proteins | sample MGYA00242580_ERZ504745 | MGnify/ENA primary metagenome ERZ504745 (study PRJEB26092, sample SAMD00036214) | human gut metagenome | host: Homo sapiens | study: EMG produced TPA metagenomics assembly of... | reverse complement strand
CCCTGGCTGGGCTTTTGGAGCATTACGGTGTGATTGAGCTGGTGCGCTCCGGTGCCGTAGCCGTGACCCGCGGCCCGCGCGCCCTGAGCGAAAAGGTCGTCGGTTCCGAGGTTACCGGGCGCTGATTCGGCGACTGCGGGAAGACCCAGTCCAAGCTCAAAAGGCGGATGTGCATGATGCATATCCGCCTTTTTCATGCGTGCATACCTCATCACCCGTACTGCAAGCAAAACGACAGCACCTCATGCTAGCATTATGACAGCAACAAGGAGGTGCATCATGGCAACATTGACCATCCGAAAAATACCCGATGAGCAGATTCAGCAGCTCAAAGAAGTGGCTGAGAAAAACAACCGCTCCATGGAATCTCAGGTGCGATCCATTCTTGAAGAATGGCTGGCTGGCACGGTGGCGCATGAAATCACGCGAAAGACCAATTTCTATGACGAGATCCGCGAATTCATGAAGAACATGGATTTTGAGGGACTCGACAAGGGGGAACTCCCACTATCCGAGCGAAATTCCGCCGATTCCCGACCGCCAGTATCTTTTGAATAGGAATCGGCCATGATTATTCTGGACACCAACGTCATCAGCGAAATCATCAAGAAACAGCCAGACGAACACGTTGCCAATTGGCTGAGGAACCAAGATACAAGCAATTTGGCAACCACCGCCATCACCGTCGCCGAGTTGTTGGCCGGAATATGTCGCATGCCTGAAGGCAAACGACGAAAGTACACAGATACGACCGTCAAGCTGGCGCTTATGACATTAGAGGACAGAACGTTCGCATTTGACACTCAGGCAGCTGCGGATTATGCCCATATCCTTGTCGAACGCGAACACAGGGGCACACCTACCAGTATTCAAGACGCCATGATTGCGGCAATTGCCTGTTCCTGGGATGCGGCCATAGCCACGCGCAATATCAAGGACTTCGAAGGTACCGACGTGGAATTGATTAATCCGTGGGAGTTTGCATAGCGGGAGGCCCCGGCAAACTGCCGAGGCCTTGTGAACGTTACGGTTTCTCCCGCTACTCCAATTGTTCGGAGAGTTCGAGCCATTCGGCTTCGAGACCATCGCTTTCAGTATTGACGGCGGTGAGTTGTTCATTGAGCTTGTTGAGACCCTCGTAGTCGCTCGGGTCATGGGCGGCCATCTGCGCCTCGAGATCGGTCTTCCGCTCTTCCAGTTTGGCAAGCTTGCGCTCGATGGCATTCACGCGCTTGGATGCCTCGTGGAAGGCCTTGCCGGTGAGCTTCGAGGTGGAGTCCTCACCGTTATTGGCTCCCCCTGACGAGGGAGCTATCCGCGAAGCGGACTGAGGGAGAGATGCGGCAGCATTGACGGCGGCCGCCTTACCCTTACCAGACTTCGCCGAGCTGCTACCGGTGCCCGCGAAGCCAGGCGTGTCAGCCGGCAATCCCTTGCCGTTCTTAATAGCCTCAACCATATCGAGGTAGTCCTGCACGCCGCCGGGCAAGTGACGTACTTTGCCGCCAATCAGCGCGAACTGCTGATCGGTGACGCGCTCCAGCAGGTACCGGTCGTGGGAGACCACAATCAACGTGCCCGGCCAAGTATCGAGCAGGTCTTCCATCACGGCGAGCATATCGGTGTCCAGATCGTTGCCGGGCTCGTCCATGATGAGCACGTTCGGCTCGTCAAGCAGAATCAGCAGCAGTTGCATGCGGCGCTTCTGACCACCGGAGAGATCGCGGATCGCGTCATCAGCTGGGCGGATTCGAAGCCGAGACGCTCCATCAACTGTCCCGGCGTCACTTCCTTGCCATCCACAATGTAGCTCGGCTTATAGCGGGAAAGCACTTCCTTGATCTTGTACTTGCCGAGCTTCTCCAGCTCATCGAGGCGCTGCGAGAGCACCGCGAACTTCACCGTCTTGCCAATGTTCACATGGCCTGCGGTCGGGGTGAGTGTGCCATCAATCAACTTAAGCAGCGTGGACTTGCCGGCACCATTCGCACCGACGATGCCGAAGCGGTCGCCCGGGCCAATCAGCCAAGTCACATCGTCAAGAATCTCGCGGCCGGAAACCGTCACCTTGCGTGCAGCCGAGGTGACACCGGCTGCAGCAGTGTCATCATCCGAATCCGTTGCAGCAGTGCCACCGCCGATGGTTTCACCACCCGTGTTCATGCGACGAACCTCGCGATCGTCAGCAAGCTGCGGATTGCCGCTCTCAGCCTCGGCCTTCTTACGCGCTTCCTCAGCGGACTCGACGGCTTCCGGCACGCCGGCGTCCACCAGGCGCGGGTCAGTCATGTCGGTGACCGCCACCTCAACGGAACCATGCAGCTGCGGCTCGGCGTACATGGCGTTGACCACATCCACGCGGGAAGCGGACGCGGAGAGCGCCGCCACATCCGGGTCGATATCGGCCATGCCCTGCGGTTTTTCGAAATCTGCGTCACGTCGACCAAATCGACCACCTGTTTGCCGAGACGGGAGGTGGCCATTTGCTTCAGTTCAAGTGTGTTACGCATCGGCGGCACATCGGCAATCAATTCGCGTGCGGCCTTGACGTGGAACTTCTGCTTGGTGGAGCGGGCACGAGCACCGCGGGAAAGCCATGCGAGCTCCTTGCGAGCCAGATTGCGGCGCTTGGTTTCGCGCACATCGGCTTGGCGATCGCGTTCCACGCGCTGCAGCATATATGCGGAATAGCCGCCCTCGAACGGCTCGATCACGCCATCGTGGACTTCCCACATCGATTCGCAGACCTCGTCCAAGAACCAGCGATCGTGGGTCACGAGCAACAGAGCGCCCTGGCCTTTGGACCAGCGGTTCTTCAAATGTTCGGCAAGCCAGTGGATAGTGACCACGTCGAGATGGTTGGTGGGCTCGTCAAGTGCAAGAATATCCCAATCCTTGAGCAGCAGTCGGGCCAAATCGGCGCGGCGACGCTGGCCGCCGGACAAGGAGCCGACCTTGGCATCCAGGCTCATGCCGCCGAGCAATGCCTCGACGATTTCACGGGAAGTGTTATCGGACGCCCATTCGTAGTCGGCGCGCCCCTCAAGTGCGGCTTCGCGAATGGTGGCGTTGTCATCAAGGGGATCACGCTGGTCAAGCATGCCGAACGTGAGTCCGCCACGCTTTGTCACGCGGCCGGAATCCGGCTCCTGAGCACCGCGGAACAGGTGCAGCAACGTGGATTTGCCGTCGCCGTTCTTGCCGACGATGCCGATGCGGTCGCCTTCAAAAACACCCTGCGTTACATCAGTGAAGATGGTTTTGGTAGCGAAAGCGAGCGAAACGTGTTCCAGTCCAATGTCATAAGTCGGCATGACTCACCAATGTAGCGCCACGCTTGCCCAGCGGCGGCCCGCAAACGTTATTTGTTCAGCGTCTGAGCGTAGGAGTTGCAGCGGGCCGCAAAACCGGAGAACACTTGCTCGGCGAGCGGTTGCAGTAGCTGGTCGTATTGGGCGAACTGCTCGCGCAATTGGGACTTGGAACCACCCGCGGCTTGAGATCCTTGACCATGCTCGGCTCATCCAGCCATTCGTCCAGCAGCGAGCCGCACACTTCCAGGTGGAACTGCATGCCCAGCGCGGATCCCAGTCGGAATGCCTGCACCTTGGTGGAAGACGAACGCGACAGCAGCTGGCCTTCCGCGGGCAGGCCCACCACGTCGTTATGCCAGTGCAGCACTGTCAGCTGCTTATCCCACATGGAGAAGAAGTCATGCTTGTCCACACGCTTGATCGGCGCGAACCCAATCTCCGGCGCATCGCCCTTGCGCAGCTGCGCACCAAGCGCAGTGGCGATAATCTGATGCCCCAGGCATACACCGAGAATCGGCTTGCCTGAAGCCACGGCGGCACGCGCCAACTTGGCTTCTGCCTTCAGCCCCGGATACTTGTCGTAATCAAGCGCGCCCATAGGCCCACCCATGATTACCACGCCAGCCAGTTCGCCGAAATCAGGCAAGTCCGGTTTCTTTTTGTCGACGATATTCATCGTCACCGTCTCAAGACCGATGTCCTCGAGGTTCGACAATATGCGTCCCGGGCGTTCCCATGGGACATGTTGCAAAATGAGCACTTGTGGTGTGGCCATGACTTCTATTGTGGCACGAGCGTTCCCCGTTTGCGTAACGAGCAGGGCAAATCCATGAATCTCGCAGTTTCCGCAGCGGTCAAAGACGTGTTCTCGCGAGACTGTTGTCCCGCTTCTCATCCGTCTGTCACCTCGTTCGGGCCCCACCTGTGAAGCGTTCATCAAACTCTTCGAGTAACGATTCAGCATGTCTGGTTCGGACCCTACGCTTGAGTGTTATGGGAAACAGCCAAGAACCGCAGGATTTCAACATTTCCGTCATGCCTTCAAGCCTGACGCCGGTGCATGTTGCCAAGGCCGCAGAAGGCCTGAATCTGTATGACACCGCCTCGCACCAGGTCAGCCATTTCGTGCCGCTCAAGCCGGGCGAAGTCGGCATTTATGTGTGTGGCGCGACTGTGCAGTCGTCACCGCATATTGGCCATATCCGTGCCGCCGTGGCGTTCGACATCGTGCGCCGCTGGTTTTTGAAGCTCGGCTACAAAGTCACTTTTGTACGTAATGTGACCGATATCGACGACAAGATTCTCGTTAAGGCCGCGGCCGCAGGCCAGCTTGGTGGGCCCGCGCCTATTACTACGAGCGCGAATTCACCGAGGCATACAACACGCTCGGCGTACTGCCGCCCACTGTGGAACCTCGCGCCACCGGCCACATGTCGGACATGATCGACCTGATTCAGCGCATTCTCGACAACGGTCACGGCTATGTGGTCACGGATGCGGACGGCAAGCCCACCGGCAACGTGTACTTCGATGTGGCATCCTGGCCGCATTACGGCGAACTCACTCACCAGAAGCAGACCTCCGAATCGATGAGGCCGCCGCCGTGGCCGACCGCATGGGCCCGTCCGTGGACGCCACCGGTGCCGACAAGTACAATCCGGTCGACCCGGCCGATGCCTCCCCCGACAAGCATGATCCGCGTGATTTCGCCCTGTGGAAGGCTCCGAAGGACACCGATCCCGAGGACGCCCGTTGGTCGACGCCGTTTGGCGTGGGCCGCCCTGGCTGGCACATCGAATGCTCCGCCATGTCCACCGTTACCTGGGCGATGGCTTCGACATTCACGCGGCGGCTTGGATCTGCGCTTCCCCCACCACGAAAACGAAATGGCTCAGACCCGTGCGGCCGGCTACCCCTCCGCTGCGCGCTGGATGCATTCGGCATGGGTGACCGCCAAGGGCGAGAAGATGTCGAAGTCGCTGGGCACCGGCCTGTCCGTGCCGAGCGTACTGGCCGAGCATTCCGCTTGGGTGGTGCGTTACGCCCTGGGCTCCGTGCAGTACCGGTCGATGCTCGAATGGTCCGATCAGGCGCTGGTCGAGGCGCAGGCCGCATACGACCGCGTCTCGAACTTCATCGAGCGTGCCGGTGTGGCGCTGGGTGGACAGCCTTCTCGCGAGGAAGTCACTGCCGTCTCCGCCGACGATTTGCCCGCCGATTTCGTGGCCGCCATGAATGACGATGTCAATGTGTCTGGTGCAACCGCCGCGATCTTCACCGCCATCCGTTCCGGCAATACGTTGCTTTCACAGCTGGCTGACCGCGCCGATTCCGAAACCGCCAAGGCCGAGGTGCGTGAGGCGCTGCTCGCCGTGCGTGCCATGCTCGACACCTTGGGCCTGGACCCGCTGGCCGAACCGTGGGTGTCCGCCGGCGCTGCCGGCGGTGCCGCTGATGGCACGGCCGAGTCGCCCGAGCATGCAGCGCTGGAGGCACTGATCGCCGAACAACTCAACGCCCGTGCCGAAGCTCGCAAGGCCAAGGATTTCGCCAAGGCCGATCAGATTCGCGACGCCCTGACCGAGGCCGGCATCGCCATCGAAGACGGCCCGCAGGGTTCCACTTGGAGTCTGAAGTAGTCGCTTCAAACCCATCAATCAGTCAAACACGAAGTCCACGTCCACGATGTGCAGGCGCTTGCTGAGCTCCTTTTCCAGCGAGCGCTTGCATTCGATGAGGTCAGCTACATCAATGGTTTCGCCGATGCCGCTCAGATACACGTCAACGGTGTAGTTCATACCGGTCTTGAAGATCAGCGTCTGCTCGTAGTCGGTGTTGGCAGGCAGATGGCGCTGTGCCTCGGCCTCCACGTAGGCGTTGGTTTCATCGTCGTCATGCACGCCGCCGACCAATTCCACGAACGCCTCTTTGAGCACGCTGAACGGCTCCTTGATGGTCAATGCCACCAAAGCCACGGTGATGAAGAAATCGCCGGTGTAGTGCAGGAAGTCAAGCGGACCGCCGGCCGGTAGCAGCATCAGGAAGATGGCAACTACGCCGATGCCGAACGACATCGATCCGTCGACCAACGTGCTCTTGCACTCGGCGGTGAGCATGGTGCTGGAATCGCCGATGGATCGGTTGGAGCGCCGGTAATACGTGTATAGGCTGAAGCACACGATTACGGTCAGGATCTCGTAGATGACCACCGGGCCGGTTTCAATGCGTTCGCCGGACCCGAACACGAAGTAGTCGTACGCTACTCGGCACACGTCAATCAGCGAATACACCAACAACGACATGGTGAAAATGGCCTTGCAGATCGCGTAGATAGGTTCCAGTGCGAACATGCCATTGGGGAAGCGCTCGGTGGTTCGCACCGTGCGCGACGAGAGGTACACCGCCACCATTCCGGACAGGACGGAAATCGCGGTGAAGGAGAAGTCGAGGAACATGGCCTTGAGACCGGTCATGAAGAACACGGCCATGCCGGCTAAGACCTGCAGCACGTTGATGACGATACCAACGATCAGGGCTTTGCGTTCGAGTAGTTTTTGGGTGGGCATCAGTGGGCCTTCCTTATTGCACGGCATGTCTGCGTTGGCCCGAACGTCATGGTTCGGAGCGCACGGCAGTCTGCGTATAAGCGGTGTCCAGCGATTTTCAAAACAGCGTAAGTATTCCAAAAAACACAGGATTCTTTACGGTTTCCATGGTATCGGAAGCACTCGATTGGCTTCGCCACGAGCGGACGGCACGGCATTTGCCGTCTGAATGCCCAACATCCCTGACTACTACGCGGCACATTCCCCGAAAAGCGTCGTCCCCAACACCGCAATTTCCCGCGTGGCGGCTAGACTGTTGCCCATTATGGCAGCTTTTTCATCTTTGACAGACAGACTCTCGAATGCGTTCAAGCATCTGAAGAGCAAGGGCAAGCTTTCCGAGGCGGATATCGACGGCACGATCCGTGAAATCCGCCGCGCGCTGCTCGACGCCGACGTGGCGCTCGACGTGGTGCGTTCCTTCACCGGCAAGGTGCGTGAGCGTGCACTGGCACCGAGGTGTCCGACGCACTCAACCCCGCCCAGCAGGTGGTGAAAATCGTCAACGAGGAGCTCACCGACGTGCTCGGCCAAGCGTCGACCGTCCGCTGAACTTCGCGAAGAACCCGCCGACGATCATCATGCTCGCCGGCCTTCAGGGTGCCGGTAAAACCACGCTGGCCGGCAAGCTCGGCTACTGGCTCAAGGATTCCGGCCACACGCCGCTGCTGGTGGCGGCCGATTTGCAGCGTCCGAACGCGGTGACGCAGCTGCAGGTGGTCGGCGAACGCGCCGGCGTGCCCGTCTATGCTCCCGAAAAGGCGTCCAATCCGATGGCGGCGAGGCCGTCGCAGCTCCGGGCCAGACTCCGGCGACCCGGTGAAGGTGGCCCGCGATTCCATCGAACTCGCCAAGCAGAAGCTCTACGACACGGTGATCATCGATACCGCCGGTCGTCTGGGCGTGGACGAGGAGCTGATGAAGCAGGCTCGCGACATTCGCGATGCCGTGCGTCCCAACGAAATCCTGTTCGTCATCGACGCGATGATCGGCCAGGACGCCGTCAAGACCGCCAAGGCCTTTGACGAAGGCGTGGACTTCACCGGCGTGGTGCTCTCCAAGCTCGATGGCGACGCCCGCGGTGGTGCCGCGCTGTCCGTGACGTCCGTGACCGGCAAGCCGATCCTGTTCGCCTCCAACGGTGAGGGCCTGAAGGACTTCGAGGTCTTCCACCCGGACCGCATGGCCTCGCGTATCCTCGACATGGGCGACATCATGACGCTCATCGAGCAGGCGCAGAAGCAGTTCGATGAGGAAGAGGCCCGCAAGGCCGCCGAGAAAATCTCCGAAGGTTCCTTCGGCCTGGACGACTTCCTCGATCAGCTGCAGCAGGTGCGCAAGCTGGGCTCAATGAAGTCGCTGCTCGGCATGATTCCGGGCATGGCCCAGCACCGCAAGGAACTCGAGCAGTTCGATGAGAGGGAAATCGACCGCACCGAGGCGATTATTCGCTCGATGACCCCGGCCGAGCGCCGCGATCCGTCGATTATCAATGGTTCCCGCCGCGCCCGTATCGCCTATGGTTCCGGCGTGACGGTTTCTCAGGTGAACGCTTTGCTGCAGCGTTTCGAGCAGGCCGCAAAGATGATGAAGCGCATGTCCAATCGTGGCGGCATGGGCGGCGGCATCCCCGGCTTCGGCGGCCCGGCTATGGGCGGCGGCAAGAAGAAGGGCAAGAACAAGAAGAAGGGCGGCAAGTCCGGCAATCCGATGAAGCGCGAGGCCGAGGAGAAGGCATTGCGCGATAAGCTGGCCGGCAAGTCCTCCGGTTCGACCGGCGGTTCCGCCTTCGCCAAGAAGCCACAGAACCCGGCCCTGCCCGCTGGCCTTGAGCAGATGATGGGCAACGTCGACGGTGGCACTGAACTGCCGCCGAACCTCGGCGGAGGCCTTGGCGGACTGTTCGGTCGCTGATCTCACAACTTGGCTCCCCTCGCAGAGGGGAGCCAAATTATATCTCGGTTCAATTTATATTTCGAAAGGAACTTCCATGACGACAATCCTCAGCGCAGTGGCAATCATCGCACTGTTATGGACGACCTTAAGCGCGCTGCCCGCCGGTCTCGAGGCCCGTATGCCGCTTCCGTACATGATTGCCCTGACGCCGCTGTTGTGTGTTCCTTTGATGATTCTGGCCGCGGTCGCTGCATGGCAACATGAATGGACTGCGATGTCGTTGCTTATTGTGGTCGCGCTGATTGCCAGCTCACAGCGCATCAACTACTGGGGTACGTCAATCGACCCGGCCGGGAAACGCAAAGAATCCCACCGTGAAACAGCCCGTGAAACAACTTCGCCGACGCTGTCAAAAAGCCATAACAGCAATACATCGGGTACCTCAAACACTTCGAAGGAGGGGCCCGAAACCATCTCCGATGGACACCGTGAAACAACGCGTGAAACACTCTCGCCCCAGTTCTCGGTTATGACGATGAATTGTCGATACGGACGCGCCGACGCCGCTGAAATCATTCGCAATATTCGCGAACGCAATATCAGCGTATTGGCCTTGCAGGAAGTCACCGACGACCTCATCACACGTCTTACCGAAGCCGACATCAACGAACTTCTCCCCTACCATCAGTTCGGAGACGCCAAAGAGACCGATAATGGCGGATTCAACGTGATCTATTCCCGCTACGAGCCGAGCGCAGCGGTGCCCAACGTGGTCTCCATCCCTGCCGCCGACGTTCCCGCCATCACCCTCAAAACCTCCGGTAATCGCACGGTGACACTTTGTTCGGCTCACCCGAAATCGCCGATGCGCGGCTGCGCGGATTGGTCGGCCGGCATTTTGGGTCTGCGAGAACTCGCCCGTGCAAAATCCGTCAGCAATCGCAATATCGTCGTCGTTATGGGCGATCTCAACTCGAGCACCGACCATCCGAGCTTCCGCGCGTTGCTCAAGTCCGGATTCAAGGACGCAAGTCTGATTCAAGCCGCCGGCCCGAATCTCACCTTCCCGAGCTGGCTCAAGTGGCCGCGCATCGAGCTGGATCACGTGCTGTTCACTCCCGGGCTCAAACCGTCCGGCGTGAAGTCGTTTGAGGTCGAGGGCACTGATCATCTGGCCCTGACCGCAACGCTTGCACTGCGATAGCCGGCATTTTCGCGATACATCCCCGGAATGTTGCGCAACGGGGAACGCGCACCACACCGCAACCACAGTGCGCCACGCCCAGTCCGGCCCTGTGCGCTATAATAGGCCAGTTATTCGCGCGCGCGTGGCGCCCTCTACACCCCGAGCCGCGAGGACACGTGGATTCCGGACGGCCATGCCCCACATGGCAAACCGAGAACCCGCACACCTAGCATTACAAGGAGAGCCATTTTGGCAACCAAGATTCGTCTGAAGCGACAGGGCAAGAAGTTCTACGCCTTCTACCGTGTGGTGGTCGTCGATTCCCGCAAGAAGCGTGACGGCAAGGTCATCGAGGAGATCGGTACCTACAACCCCAACACCCAGCCCTCGACCATCCAGATCAAGTCTGATCGCGCTCAGTACTGGCTCGGCGTCGGCGCTCAGCGTCCGAGCCCGTCTTCAAGCTGCTGAACATCACCGGCGACTGGCAGAAGTACAAGGGCCTTGAAGGTGCCGAAGGCACCCTGAAGACCGTTGAGGCTGGCCCGGACGCGAGGCCCGCATCGCGGCCGTTGAGGACCAGGCTCAGAAGCTGAAGGCCGCCAAGTCCGAAGCTGCTGCCAAGGCCAAGGCTGAAGCCGAAGCCGCTGCCGCCGCTGAGGAAGCCCCGGCTGAAGAGGCCGCCGAAGAAGCTCCGGCTGAGGCTGAGCGGAAACGAAAGGCTAGCTATGCTTGCACAAGCTGTGGAACACCTCATCAAGAACATCGTTGATTTTCCCGACGATGTTTCCGTCAAGTCTCATGAGAACGCGCGCGGCGAACTGCTTCGCGTACGCGTGAACCCGGAAGACATCGGCCGTGTGATCGGCCGTGGCGGCCGCACCGCCAACGCGATTCGCACCGTGATTCAGGCACTGTCTGACCACAAGGTCCGCGTTGACATCATGGACGTCCGTCGATAACCGATAAGGAACGATTCACAGCATGGCACAGCAAGACATGCACGACGACCCTCAGCAGCTCGAGTTGCTGAGGGTCGCTCGTATTGGCCGCGCACAGGGCCTGAAGGGCGAAGTCACCGTGCGCCTGTACACCGATGATCCCGAGTGGCGCTTCGAGCCGGACTCCGTGCTCTACAGCCAGGATGGCGAGACCGAGTACATCGTCGAGGGCTCGCGCACGTTCAAGGATCGTTGGATTCTCAAGCTTGAGGGCGTCGACGACCGCAATGCCGCCGAGGCCCTAAACGGTGTCGAACTCTACGGCGAGGTCGACGATGCGGAGGACATGCTCGAGGCCGACGAATGGTATCCCAAGGATCTTATTGGCCTTGAGGCCCGTCTAGTCGAGGGCAACGGTCTGGGACTGCCGCCGGCCAAGTGTCGGCAAAGTGGTGGATGTGATCGACTCCCCCGCCCAATCCCTGCTCAAGATTCGTTTGACCGAGCCGGTGGTAACCGGCCAGAATTCCAAGGGCGAGGATGTGGTCGAAAAGACCGCGTTGGTCCCGTTCGTGGAGGCCTTGGTCCCCGACATCGATCTGGAGGAGCAATATCTCACGCTCGATCCGCCCGGCGGCCTGATTCCGGGCTGCGGGGCAGATTCTAGTGGTGGTTGCAACACCTGAGGTTTGAGCGGCCTTCCATGGTCACGTTGTCGGTTGTTGAGGTTATCACGCGGCGTCGAGCA
>ENA-OQIR01000882-OQIR01000882.1-human-gut-metagenome-genome-assembly--contig:-NODE-882-length-11700-cov-3.537458_pt1 | contig 11700 bp, 12 predicted proteins | sample MGYA00242580_ERZ504745 | MGnify/ENA primary metagenome ERZ504745 (study PRJEB26092, sample SAMD00036214) | human gut metagenome | host: Homo sapiens | study: EMG produced TPA metagenomics assembly of... | reverse complement strand
ATGCCACCCGAAGAGGTGTCGGAGGCTGGAGTGCATGGAGGGCGAAGGCTCCGTGCACCGCGCAGCATGGCCTGCGGCCGACGTGTACGCGGCCGCCGCCGGCGACGCATCCGCCGATCTGCTTGCTCATGCCGGTGAGGCTCTGGCCGCGCTGCGTGGCATCAAGTCGAAGGCCAAGGTTTCGATGAAGACCCCGATCCTGTCCGTGACGCTGGCCGCCGCGGATGAGGTTCGCACGGCCGTCGAGGCCGCGCTGGGCGATATCGCCGAAGCTGGTCGCGTGACCGGACCGATCGCCTTCACCGCACCGGCTGCCGCCGAGGGTGAGGACGAGGCCGCCGATGTGACGGTCGCCGAAAGCGAGCTAGGCGAACCGCCGGCCAAGAAACCGAAGAAGTGAGTCTCTGAGGTGAGCCGCCAGCGGCTTTTGTAGCGCAGCCGCTCACTTCACCCACATACGAGGGGCCTTTCCTTTGCATGAAGGAGAGGCCCTCGTATATCCCGTCACTGTCTGCAACTAACCGTGCCCCCTTTTGCTCATATTCAGTCAAAATCGCGGGAAAAATGCTTTCGTGAGCGAAAAGGGGTATAAATCGCAGGCAAAACGGTCGAAATCATATCCCCTTTTGCTCACGTCCGTGCAGAATCGCCCTAAATCGCAAGACGTGCGCGCATAGAACCGTCCTTATCCCGTTCTCGGCTGTTCTCAGCGTACATTCCTGCCCCTGCGCACAAACCCGTACGCGAAAAATGGTTTTTATGGGCGTAATCTCAACGAATGCACAAGCGGAGGCGGAAATCGCAATCAAAACCCCGAAACGTACCACGTAAGCGACGGAGCACTATCGGATTTAGTGCATCGCACCAACCGCGTGCTCTACAGCACCGGAACGGACAGGAGGTACTGCGGGCCAGCGGACGAATTTCCGGAACCGTTCCCACCCAATCCAGCCTGCAGCGCATCGTCGAAAACTTCCGCAGCGGCGGCCAATTCGACCGTCTCGTCAATCAAATCGCCATTATCCGGCGTGAAACCGGTTTTCGCCAAGCCATAGCCGGTAATTGGTAGCGAGCTGGCGGACGAATCCGCCGAACCGTCGGACGAATCGCCACCGCTGTTCTTCGAAGAGCCGTCCACTCCCCCGACTTTCGCCACATTCTTCGACGTGGTGTCCGCTGCGGCGCCGAACGACGGGCGTAGTCCGCCCGCGTAGCTCATCACATCATCCATGCTGATGGCGTTCTTGTCATCGACCAAGCTGGTCGAATCGGCGGTGTTGTTCTTCGCCTGCGCGCGTTCGGCCTTGCGTTGCGCACGGGACCGCCGTTTCTCGGCTTTCGCGCACAACGATTGGCTGGCGGAGGCGGAACGCAACGTGTCCAGCACAGAAGCGTCATCGGCAGCGCCCGATTCGGACGTGTCGTCATCCGAATCCAGCTGGTCGGCGAATCGCAGCACGATCTGGTGGAATGCGCTGGCCTGTCCGGTGTGCTCGCTGGCGTCCGCCAACGCGGTCATCGCCGCGGACACCTTGTCGGACGCGGTTTTGAGCTTCTCATTGTCTTTGATGCCGGCACGCACGTCGGCGATCGCCTGGGTTTCGTAGCTGCCAGCCGTGCCTGCGGTGGCGCCCAGTTCCTTAAGCCGAGCCGTGTATGCGTCGGTGAAATCCATCGAATACGGGATCATGGCCGCGGACAGCTGCGATTGGCCGGCACTGTAGTCTTTGGAGCCGCGCTGTTGTTCCTCGCCGGCGCGCTTGGTGAGCTCGTTCACCAAGCCGGATGTGCCACGCTGTTCGATGGTGCGAATCACCTCGTCGACGGCGTCGGCCGCGCCGATATGCCGGTATGCGGCGCTCACGTCGTTGACGGCGTTGGCCAGGTCTGCCACGGATTTAGCTACGGAGGTATCGCCGTTCAGTTCGGACGCGGTGCCGAGAATGGCGGGAAGCTGTGTGGCGTTGCCGATCGAACCGGACAGATGCGTGGTGTATGAGCCACGTACGCGTCGATGTAGCCGTCGAACGCCTGATCGTGCGCTTTGGAACGTACGGCGATGGTCTGTTTGGCAAGCGCTTTCTCGTTGTCTCTGAGCTGTTCCAGTTGGGCGATGAGCTTGCGGTTGCGTTGCGAGCCGACGTTGGTCAGACCGTCCACCAAGGTGGTTGCGCGCTTGGTCAGGTCAGGCAGTGATTGCTGAACGTTGCCTTCCACCGCGGCGATGGACAGTGAGCTCATGGTGAAGTGCTTCGCCGTCACGTAGGCGTTGAAGGTCAGGTCCTCGCCCGGTTTGCCGACCGCAGCCACCAGGGTCGAGGTGTTGTCGGATGAGACGAGCACGCCGTCATCGGCGGTCACGTCACTGCCGACGCGTCCGGGAATGGTGAAGGCGACGATTGGTGTCAGATTGGCGGTCACGTCGGGTTTCGTGGCATGCAGGGCGATGCGTATGCCGATCATGCCGGAAGCGCCGGAAACGTCGGAAACGCTTACGTCGGGCCCGTTGAGGGTGAAGGAGGCGGATATTTTCCACGGCAATGCGACAACGCCTTTGGGAACGCGTTTCGACGTGGAGGATCCGCTGTTGGTCAGGAAAAGGCGGCCTGGTTTGTCGATGGAGGTGTAGGCGCTCATCACGTCATCATGCGATGCATCGGCCACGTACTGCCCATTCTGTTGCAAGGCCGATATCGCGTCGTTCACGCCGACTGCCGCGACGGGAGCGGCGGTGATGACGGCGACCGCGATCGCCGCGGCAAGCGGGCGTCGGGCACCGGATGGACGGTTCGCGGTGGCGTGGCGCATGCCGGACCTCTCAATCGCAATCGAAACAACTTTCCAAGGCATTTAATGTAGTGCCCGGCATGCCCGTCGGCAATGGACGTTCGCGCGGGGCGCGCGGAAAACGGACGGCTCAGGCGAAAACGTCGAGTACGCCCGGGTCTCCCCCGTTTTCGGCGATGCGCTTGTGGCGGCGCTTGGCCTCGGTCACCACGAATTCGCGGTACATTTCGGCGATTTCCGGATCCAGTCCGGCTTCGTCGGCAATGCGATGCAGACGTTCGATCTGGGCATGTTCACGCTGGTAATCGGCCGGCGCGAAGCCGCACGCGCCTTGAGCACACCCACCTGCGACGTGTATTTGAACCGTTCCGCCAGCAGCGAGACGATGGCGGTGTCGACGTTGTCTATCGATTGGCGCAGCGAGGCGATTTTAGCCACCACATCGGCCACTTCGGGGTTGTTCTGCGCGGTGCGCGCGTCGATGATGGTTTCGGATTCGGTTTCTTCTTCTGGCCGAAGCCAGTCATGTTCGCTGTCGCTCATGGGTATAAGCCTACCGCGCACCCTACCGCGGCATCTGCCGAACAGCGGTCACTTCGCGAAGTAACGCTGCAGCACGATGGTGGTTTCGGTGCTGACCGACACCGTGCGATGGATGAGGTTCAACAGCTCTTCGAGCTTGCTGGGCGATTCGACGCGAACGGTGAGCATGAAGCTGGGCGAACCGGCGACGGAATCGCAGGACATGATGCCGTCGATGTTTTTGAGCTTGTCTGGAATCTCGGCTTCCTGGGAGTAATCGATGGGCGTGACCGCGATGTAGGCGTTCACCGCAAGGCCGCGGCGCTCGTCGTCGATAACCGCCTTGTAGCCGCGGATCACGCCGCGACGCTCAAGCTTCTGCACGCGCGACTGCACGGCGGACACGGACAGGCCTGTCGCCTCGGAAAGGTGGGACAGCGTGGCTCGGCCATCCTTTTCAAGCATGTCGAGGATTACGCCATCGGTCGCGTCGAGCTGGCTCGCAACCGTACGTGCGTCTACCGGACCATTGTCACTGTTGGTCATTCATACCCCTTTTCCAACAATCCACTGCACCGGCCGCAATCGACCGTCCCCACTGCAGTTCCATGTTCTTTTTCTTCCTTACCATACCCACTACCGCGCACATACCGTCGCGGAATCGCCGCAGTTTATCCGGACGGCGCAACGCTGTCATGAAATATCTTTGTTTTATTTAGCTCATACCACCATATCGACCATATATATTTTTCCCATTTATCTTTTCTCGTCGTATTTTTACCTATTTTTTAATTGACAACGTTGTCCAAAAAGTGGCCAATTTCACGAAATTCGTCGAAACGTACGCATAGGAAAGGGGCTACACGGCGATTGCCATGCAGCCCCTCAAACCTTCAGATTCGCTTGCAGCCGACGACTCAGTTGCCGTTGGTGGCGTTGCCGCTCTGCTGGATGAGCGACGCCATGAAATCGCGGTTGGTCGCTGTCTTCTTCAGGCGTGGCACGAGCGTCTGGTAGGCCTGTTCCGGCTCGAGGCCGCCCAGCAGGCGACGCAGACGGTAGATGATCGGCAGTTCCTGCGGATCGGTGATGAGCTCCTCGCGGCGGGTGCCGGAGGCGTTCACGTCGATGGCCGGGAACAGGCGCTTGTCGGCGAGCTCACGGCTCAGGCGCAGTTCCATGTTGCCGGTGCCCTTGAATTCCTCGAAGATCACCTCGTCCATCTTGGAACCGGTTTCCACCAGCGCGGAGGAGATGATGGTCAGGGAGCCGCCGTTTTCGATGTTGCGGGCGGCGCCGAAGAACTTCTTCGGCGGGTACAGCGCCTGCGCGTCCACACCACCGGACAGGATGCGGCCGGAGGCCGGCGCGGCGATGTTGTAGGCGCGGGCCAGACGGGTCATGGAGTCGAGCAGCACCACCACGTCCTGGCCGAGCTCCACGAGACGCTTGGCGCGTTCGATGGCCAGTTCGGCGACGGTGGTGTGGTCGGAGGCCGGACGGTCGAAGGTGGAGGAGATGACCTCGCCCTGCACCGTGCGTTCCATGTCGGTGACTTCCTCCGGACGTTCGTCCACGAGGACGACCATCAGGTGGACTTCCGGATTGTTGGTGGCGATCGCGTTGGCGATGTTCTGCAGGGTGATGGTCTTGCCGGCCTTCGGCGGGGACACGATCAGCCACGCTGGCCCTTGCCGATCGGCGCCACGATGTCGATGAGGCGGCCGGTGAGCTTGTTCGGCGTGGTCTCCTGCTTCAGACGCTCCTGCGGATACAGCGGGGTGAGCTTGCTGAACTGCGGACGATGCTGCGCCTCCTCGACGCTCATGCCGTTGATGGAGTCGATGGACTGCAGCGGCACGAACTTCTGACGCTGGTTGCGACGTTCGCCTTCACGCGGGGCGCGGATGGAGCCGTGCACGGCGTCGCCCTTGCGCAGGCCGTACTTCTTGACCTGGCCCATGGAGACATACACGTCGTTCGGTCCCGGCAGGTAGCCGGACGTACGCACGAACGCGTAGGAGTCGAGCACGTCGACGATGCCGGCGACCGGCACGAGGTCTTCCTTCGGCTCGTCGCGATGCTGGTCGCGGTCGGCGCGATCCATACGATCGTTGCGCTGGTCGCGGTCGGCGTTGCGGTCCATGCGGTCGGCGCGATCGTTACGGTCGTTGCGATCATTGCGATCGCCCCTGCCGCGACGCTCGTCACGCTCGTCGTAATCGCGGTCACGGCCACGCATACGGCGGCCACGGCGATCGTTGCGTCCACGGCTGTGACGGTATTCGTTGTCTTCGGTCTCGTCGCGACGCTTATCATCGTCGGCGTCTTCCTGCGACGGCAGCGTGGCGAGGATGTCATCAAGGTCGCGCACGACGTCTTCGCTCTTCGGCCCGTCCGCCACGCGACGGCGGCGACGCGGCTCGAAATCGTCCCTACGGTCGTCATCACGACAGCGACGGCGGTCATCCTGCTTCGGAGCGGCATCGTCAAGGCCCAGTTCGGCGAGCAGGTCGGCGCCGGCTTCGGCGTCACGATGGCGACGACGCTTCGGCGCTTCATCGTTCGGCTTCAACGCGTCCACCGCTGCCACGGCATCCGCGACTTCGGAGGATTCCGCGGACTTGGCCTGCTTGGCACGGACGGGGCGTTCCTCCTGCTTGGCTTCATCGGCCTTCTTGTCCTTTGCCGATTTGACCTCAGCGTCTGCGGCGGGAGCGGACTTTGGCGCGCGCACGGTGACGCCGGCCGGAGCCTGGCCGCCGGAACGGGCGGCTTGAAGTGTTGCGATCAGTTCGGTCTTGCGCATGGTGGAGACACCACGAAGTCCCATCTGCTTGGCGAGCTCCTTGAGCTCGGGCAGTTTCATATCATCGAGATTAGCTTGTTGCCACTGGTAGTTGCCTTTCCTTGGCTTCCACAGGCATGCGCCCGCGACAGCTGCAAAAAAGAATTGCGGAAAATTTCCGTCGAATGAAAAGTCCGCCGCGAAACATCGCGGTTTTCGAACTGTCCTAACCATACAACGCAACCCAGACCAACGCAAAGCGGGCACGCGCGGCCCGCCCGTGCGGTTCGCGCACCGCGCAATCGCAATAAAAATCGCAATGAAAAAGCCCATGCCAAAAAGCATGGGCCTGATCAAAGTTACGCTGCGAAAAATAAATAACGCGTGCGAAGACGCCCGTCTGAGGCCGAAGGCGTACAAAGGTACGTCGAGCGCCGGAGAAAGGGCGTATGCGCACGCGTTATTTATTTTTCTACTTTTCTTCGTGGTAGGACTTGTCAGTGTTGACCGACCACACGTTGTCTTTCGACGTTTCGCCGCTCTTGATGTCCTTGACGGCTTCGATGGCGGTGGCCATGGAGTGGTCCATGTTGTTGTAACGGTGCTGTCCGTTACGGCCAACGCAGTACAGGTTGCCGAAGGAGTCGAGGTAGTCGACGAGTTCGGGCATGCGGTCGTAGGTGTCGAAGTAGGCCGGGTAAGCCTTCTTGACGCGTTCGCGGTGGGAGTCGAGCACGTCCTGCGGGCCGTTGATGACCTGCATGCGGGTGAGCTCCTGGATGGCGAACTTGGTGGCTTCCTCGTCGGTCATGTTCCAGAAGGAGTCGCCTTCCTCGCAGAAGTATTCGAGGCCGATCCACACGGTGTTGTCGACGTCCTTGACCAGGTACGGGCTCCAGTTGTTGAAGATCTGCAGACGGCCGACCTTGTAGCCCGGATCCTGCACGTAAATCCAACAATCCGGCACGATCGGCGGGTTGCCGAGGGTCGGAATGTCGGTGGTGTTGGTCAGGCGCAGGTGCTTGACGAGCAGGCCGACGGTGACGAAATCGCGGTACGGCAGGCCGTTGGCGATTTCGGTCATATCCTTCGGAGCCGGCTGGTCGGAGGCGTCCACGGCGTTGACAAGGTCCTTGACCGGCATGGAAGAAATGAAGTCGTCCGCGGCCATTTCGGTGCGGTTGCCTTCGGAATCCTCGTACACGACGGATGCGATCTTGCCGTCCTTCTGGCGAATTTCCACCACATTGGCGTCGGTGATGACCTTCACGCCGGCGGCTTCGCAGTTGGATTCGACGGTTTCCCACAGCTGGCCCGGGCCGAGCTTCGGATACCAGAATTCCTCGATGAGGGAGGTTTCGACTTCGGAGTTGTCGCGCTTCTTCGGCAGGAGCTTCTGGAAGGCGTTCTTCAGCACGCCCATGATGCTCAGGCCCTTGACGCGCTGTGCGCCCCAGTCGGCGGAGATTTCGGACGGGTGACGGCCCCACAGCTTCTCGGTGTAGCCCTCGAAGAACATGGAGTAGAGCTTACGGCCGAAACGGTTGATGTAGAAGTTCTCCAGGTTGGTTTCCGGCAGCTTGTGCACCATGGACTTCAGGTAGCTGAAGCCGGCGACCATGGTGAGCTTGAAGCCCATGGCCTTCAGGGTGTTGGCGCTCAGGGAAATCGGGTAGTCGAGGAAGTGGCGGTTCCAGTAGATGCGGGACACGCGGTGGCGCTTGAGCATCACCTTGTCTTCGATTTCCGGATCCGGGCCGCCCGGCTCCATATCATGCTCGCGGTGGAGCTTCTTGTCATCATAGCTGGGTGCGCCCTGCAGCGGCAGAACGTCCTTCCACCAGTCCATGATGCGGTCGTCCTTCGAGAAGAAGCGGTGGCCGCCGATATCCATACGATTGCCGTCATGCTTGACGGTGCGGGAGATGCCGCCGAATTCGCGGGTGGCTTCCAGCACGGTCACGTCGTACTGTTCGGAGCCACCGTCCTTGACGAGCTCCCAAGCGGCAGTCAGGCCGGCAGGGCCGCCACCGATGATGACCACGGATTGCTTTTGCGTCACTTTGAAGTCTCCTTACAAACAAAATCGAAGATATTCTACCCGAAGGTAGGGAAACGCACAGCGCACCTGTGCGCATGCACACAAAATCACCGCCAAGTCCGACAGCAATCGCCCTGATAGAAGGAAAACCAGCCGTACGGCTTCCGCCGAAGACTGGTTTTCCGTAGGTCTGCTACATGCTGTCGGGAATGTCGATGTCGGTTTTCTGCACTTCCTCGACGTTCACGTCCTTGAACGTGACGATGCGCACGTTCTTGACGAAACGGCTGGAACGGTAGACGTCCCACACCCACGCGTCGGTCAGCCGCACGTCGAAGTAGACGTCCTGGCCGGCGGAACGCACGTTGAAATCGACCTTGTTGGCCAGATAGAAGCGGCGCTCGGTCTCCACAACGTAGGTGAACAGTTTGATGACGTCGCGGTATTCCTTGTATAGGGACAGCTCGGCGTCGGTTTCGTAGTTGTCGAGGTCCTCGGCGCTCATCGTCTGCCTTCCGTGTCGCGCTTGCGGCCACGTCCAAGCGTGCGCCACCAAGCATCCTTCGAGGTTTTGCGCTCATCCGAGCTGTACGGCCAGTTGTTGTCGCATCGCCGGCCTTCTGGTCCGTCTTCGCCGTTCCGGATGCTTCGTTCGGCTGCGATTCCTGCGATGGCGCGGCAGACGTCTCGTCGGCGGAGGTCTGCGCCGTGTCTCCACTCTGGCCTGCCGCTGCGGCATCGTCCGCATCGCCCTTATGTACGGAGTTGAGTTGGATGGCGATCGAGTGTTCGCGGGCGCTCAACGCCTCCTTGACGCCCGGATTGTCTTCGATCACGTGCATGCCGAACGCGTCGAGCGAGCGGATCGGGTCGAATTCGTCGACGAGCGTGTCCATGACGATGAGGTCCTGGTAACGGTTCTCCGACGCGTTCCACAGGGCATCGCGCGAACGGCCGGACGGCACGAAGCCGAGCGACTGGTAGACGGATACGGAACGCGTGTTCTGTTCCGGCACGGCCACCCAAATGCGGTGCATGCCGAGGCCCGCCGGTTCCGGCGCGAAGCCGTACGTCATCACGCGGGGCATGATGTCTCGCGAGTAGCCGCGGCCGCGGTAGTCCTTGCCGAGCACCACTTGGATGCGGGCGGAACGTGCCCAGCCGTCGATGTCGATGAGGAAGATCATGCCGATCACGTTGTCGGAAGAGGCCGCGTCAAGCTCGCCGTCGCCGTCATGGTCGCTTCGGTGACGATGGACCATGCGATGGTACGACGAGATTCCGGATCCCCCACGCCGGATTCGTTCGATTTTTCGCCATTGGACCATGCCACGGAACGACGCACCCACGCGTTCACAGCGCCACGTTCGGCCACGCGGTCCTTGCCGGTGATGCCGGATGCGCCGACGTACGCTCAATGACCTCCATGCGTGCGATGTCGTCGATGGTGGCGGGGCGCAAGTGCACCATCTCGCCTTGATGGGCGGAATGACGATGCGTTCCGGCAGCTCCCTCGCCCGCTGGTCCGTCGTCTGTTCCTTCGCTGTGGTTTCAGCGTACTCTGACATGATTATCGTTTCCTATGTTTCTCGGCGCGGTCCCTCGCCGCACCCATACCGACGGTATTGTACCCGACTGAACGCCAGCTGGGAGTTTTGTTAGGCAAAATCCCTGTGAAACCTCCCCAGCCGACGCGTGAATCGTATGAAAAGGCATGTAAAAGCAGATAAAAAGCAACAAAATGCAGAAAGGCGTGCGTTTTTACGATTCCTCTCATCGCAAAAACGCACGCCTTTCGATGCCATCAATCAGGCAACGTTCGGCAATCGCCGGAATGTCACTTGATCTTGCCCATCACGATCTTGGTAACGGCCTTCGCGTCGGCCTGGCCGCGGGTGGCGCGCATGACAGCGCCGATAATCGCGCCCATCGGCTTCATGTTGCCGCTCTTGAGCTTCTCGACGATGTCCGGGTTGGCCGCGAGTGCCTCGTCGACGGCCTTTTCGAGCGCGCCGTCGTCGGAAACGACCTGGAAGCCGTGCTTCTTGACGACCTCGTCCGGAGTGCCTTCGCCGGCGAGCACGCCTGCGACGGTCTGCTTGGCGAGCTTGTCGTTGAGCTTGCCGTCGGCGATGAGCTTCTCGACCTCGGCGACGTCGGCCGGGGTGATCGGCAGCTCTTCGAGGCTCACGCCCTTGTTGTTGGCTTCGCGGGACAGCTCGCCCAGCCACCACTTCTTGGCGCCCGAGGCGGAAGCGCCGGCCTTGACGGTGTCCTCGAGCAGGTCCAGAGCGTCGGCGTTGAGCACGTCGCGCATCTCCAGATCGTTGAAGCCCCACTCGCCCTTCAGGCGGTTGCGGCGCTCACGAGGCATTTCCGGCATCTGGGCCTTCATCTCCTCGATGTGCTCCTTGGTGATGTGCAGCATCACCAGATCCGGATCCGGGAAGTAGCGGTAGTCGTCGGCGTCGGACTTCACGCGGCCGCCGGCGGTGGTCTGCGAGGCCTCGTCCCAGTGACGGGTCTCCTGCAGAATCTCGCCGCCTTCGGAAAGGATGGCGGCCTGGCGGCGGATCTCGTACTGGATAGTCTTCTCGATGCCACGGAACGAGTTCACGTTCTTGGTTTCGGAACGGGTGCCGAACGGATCGGACGGGCTGTTGCGCAGCGACACGTTCACGTCGGCGCGCATGTTGCCCTGCTCCATGCGGGCATGGGAGATGTTCAGCGCACGCACGATGTCGCGGATGGCGCGCATGTAGGCGCCTGCGATTTCGGGGGCGCGGTCTCCTGCGCCTTCGATCGGCTTGGTCACGATTTCGATCAGCGGCACGCCGGCGCGGTTGTAGTCGACCAGCGAGTGGTCGGCGCCTTCGATACGTCCGTCAGCGCCACCGACGTGGGTGTTCTTGCCGGCGTCGTCTTCGATGTGGCGCGCTCGATCGGCACACGGAAGATGGTGCCGTCCTCAAGCTCCACGTCGAGGTAGCCGTTGCCGTTGGTCGGCTTGTCATACTGCGAGATCTGGTAATCGCGCGGCATGTCCGGGTAGAAGTAGTTCTTACGGGCGAACTGGCTCCATTCGGCGATTTCGCAGTGCAGGGCGAGACCCAGCTTGATCGCGTAATCGACGGCGGTCTTGTTGACCACCGGCAGGGAGCCCGGCAGGCCGAGGCTCACCGGGGTGAGCTGGGTGTTCGGCTCGCCGCCGAAGTGGACTTCGGCCGGGCAGAACAGCTTCGTGGTGGTGGACAGCTCCACGTGGGTTTCCAGACCGATGACCGGGTCGAACTTCTTGACGGCATCGGCGTACTTCATCAACTTTTCAGCCATTTTGTTTTCTTTCCTCCGATGCTTCCTACTTGTCCAGTCCGTCGAGCCACGGGGTCTTCAGGGACTGCCAGATCGGGCCGTTCCAGCTTTCCTCGAGGGCCGCTTCGAGAGCGGCGGCGGGCTTGTACATGACCTCGTCGCGCTGCTGCGGGGCGAGGAACTGGAAGCCGACCGGCAGGCCGTCGTCGCTCAGGCCGGCGGGATGCTCATTGCCGGCACGCCGGCGAGG
>ENA-OQIR01000881-OQIR01000881.1-human-gut-metagenome-genome-assembly--contig:-NODE-881-length-11715-cov-1.181395_pt1 | contig 11715 bp, 15 predicted proteins | sample MGYA00242580_ERZ504745 | MGnify/ENA primary metagenome ERZ504745 (study PRJEB26092, sample SAMD00036214) | human gut metagenome | host: Homo sapiens | study: EMG produced TPA metagenomics assembly of... | reverse complement strand
CGTCCACTCCTCTTTGCTTAGATTAAGGCACGTAATTTCTCGTTGTTTTTGATGATGACTTCATTAGCTACCTCAGCCCCCAAATAATAGGAATTTTGCTCAATAAGCGCATCGTAAGCATGGGTTCCAAGATCATTTTCAATGGTTTGGACATTTTCTAACAACAGCTCAAAGGCTGTCTCAATTGCTTCAAAATTCATGATTTCCTCCGTCCTTCTATCATATCAAAAAGGAAAGAGAATTTCTATTTCTGCTCCTGCTTCTTCACATAACGATAGGTCTTGATTTGGCCTTTACTGGCAACTCTAACAATCACTTGTTTGTCCTTAACCTCATAAGTCGTAGTTCCCTGAGAGAAACTAAAAGCACCTGCTTCCTTGTCCGCCAAGTCCATGGTCATCTCTGCCATGAGACGACTCTGACTGGAGATCATTTGCGCTTGGTTCTGTCTAGAGCTAGCAACCACCCGCTCCAGATAAACATGCAGAAGAAGTGTGAAAATGCCAGCCATAAAAAGAGCGTAGAGAAGAACGCCTCCCCTAACCTGTTTTTTCAAAAGCATAAACAAAACTCCTTTGTAGCCCATTTTTAAGAGTCACTTGGATGGTGACTATCTGGTTATTTTGACTAATTGTACTAGCTTTTACATTGAAAAGCATTGGTTGGTAGCCTCGACCGTCAGCATTTGTTTTTCGAAAATCAGTAGCACTTGATAGTCCAAAAGCTAAGTCTTGATTATCCTGCTTGACATAGAGTTTGTTCCCCTCTACCTTTACCAACTGACAACCTTCTAATTCTGCCTCCATTTGTTGGACAAATAGGAGCCAGTCTTGGTTTTCTTGTTGTTTGACCTGCTTAACATTGCTCACCAATACTGTAGTCAGACCTTGATAAACTTGAATTGAACCAGCAATCACCAATAGAGCTACTAGACATTCCAAGAGGGTAAAAGCACGAACCTTGCTATTGAGAGACATGAATAATCTCCTTTCCTGATTCATAAACTGCGATACCTTGCTGGCTACGTTTTACCGTCACTGTGATGCCATTTAAGGTCAACTGATCCTGTTTGGTCTGAACTGCCATGGTTGCCACACTCAAGACCTCCTGTTGGTGGAGATTCCTAGCCATTAGCCTACGATTGGTATTGATCTGATCCAAGATAAGACCACTGACGAGTACTAAGACAGCCATTGCTACCAAACTTTCGATAAGAATATAGCCTCTAAGAGACCGTCTTTTTATATTTACCGCTGCCCATGTTAAGCTGATAGGTCACCACCTCCTTATCACTTGAAAAACGAATCTTTGTGAGGCTAGAGTTGCCTCCTTTGGCATCAAACACTAGCGTCTGCCCCTTATCCAGATGTATATTTTTAGGAATCACCAGACTGGATTTTCCGTTACTGATTTTATCCTTGGACAACTGCAATTCAACATTGGACCTTCCGCCGCTGCCAAGCGCTGACTATCTCGGTATAGGTACTCAAAGCGCAGATAAAAAAGATTAGTCTCAACCTGACTGAAAAATACCTGTGACTGAGCCTGATAAACTCAGAGTGAGAAAGGCAACCACTGCTAGAGTCACCAGACTCTCCAACAAGGTAAAGGCTCTAATTGGCCACTGAGCGGCTTTCGCCACCATGTTTCGCATAATAATCATTGTATGAATCTGCCTGTTTTTGCGTGATTTGACCTTCTGAAACAAGAGCAGCTAAGCTAGCTGTCTTATTATTCTTCATTTCATAAAGTTCTGCTTGAGAATCCACGACCTTGACCACAGCCGCATTTCCAGTCTCTTTAACAGAATCCTTCTGCTTGCTCAAGTTAGGTACAAAGAGCAAAAGGAGAATATGATAATGAGAAGCACGACCAGCATTTCAATCAGTGTAAAAGCTCGTAGTTTAACGGCATTCAATTTTTCAACATCATTTCATGACATCATTCCTTCCATATTTTGATACATTGGTAATAGCATAGCTGCATAGATCATTACAATCACGACAGCAACAATAACAAAAATGAGGGGTTGCACAAAGGTTGTTGCCTTATTAAGACGGTTAAAGAAAGCCTGCCAAACCTCTTCAGCATAGACTTCTAACTCATAGCCCAACCTAGCATTAGCCTCTCCATAAGCAATAATTAAGGATAGTTCCTTAGTGAAGAAAGGGTGACTAGCAATACGGTCAGGAAAACTCTGTCCTAGCATCAAGCTTCTTCTAAATCAGCCCCCAGCTCACGAAAGAGCTTTGATTTTTGCTCTTTCATTAGAGCAACTAAGTCTAGCAAGTCAATACCTTGCCCTAAGAGATTTCCCCATTCCCTAGCATAATAGGCGGTCGTATATAGCCTGACAGTTTGGCCTATAAAAGGGATTTTTGCCATTCGTCGATAAAAGACAAGGGCTGACTGGCGTTTCACCCATAGATAGAGAATTAAGCTTAATACAAGCAGTCCGCACAAAATCACAAAAAAGAGCTGGGGAAAAATTTGAACCAACTGTACAGCCCAATTCTCCTTACCATCCCCCTCTAACAGTTGAGGCAGAAGATAATTTTTGAGCCCCAACATAATCAGAATCAGGAAACCCAGAAGTAGAATAGGTAGGTCGCTACCTCCATGAGTTTCTTACGAACCTTGGTCATACGAAGCATGTAGGTTTCAATCTTAGTTAAACTCCCTAGAAGATTACCGTGCTTATCAGCAAGGGCAATCTGAGTAACAATATTGTCCGAAAAGCCCACTGACGCAAACATCTGGTCCAACCTGTCACCTCGCATTAAACTCGCTTTCATAAGAGACAAGGACGATTCTTTCAACAAGTGACTTCGCTCCAAAAAGGCTACGATTTCAGTCAAGGTAAACCCTGCCTTTAAAAGTTGTTTGAAAAGCTGAATAACCTTGAGTTGCTGATTAATCTTTAATTTTTTCCCCTTGGATATCCCCTTCAGTGAGATATCCTTGTTTAACCAAGCCTTCCAACTGCTGGTTCCAACTGGTTGACGAATGGCTTTGGAAATTTTCACTGGCAAAATCAATCACACCTCCTCCCTTAATCAGACGCATGTAGCAATCCCTTGAAGGGCATTATCCAACTCAGACTTATCTACACCAAGGTCCAGAAGACGCTCATAAACACCTGCCACACTCTTTGCGTGAATAGTTGAAAGAACAGTCACTCCCGTCAGACTAGCTCTAATAACCGCTCGAGCAGTCTCCTTATCTCGAATTTCTCCAATAATCAAAACATCCGGGCGGTGACGCAGTGATAGCTTAATCAAATTATCATAGGTCATGTCAATTGCTTGATTCACCTGAAGTTGCAAAACATTATCCTGTTTAATTTCCACAGGATCCTCAATCGAAATCACCTGCTGCCCCTTAAAACGCTCCTGAACCAACTCATGCATAAGCGTAGTCTTTCCAGAACCAACGGGACCTGCAAAGAGATATAAGCCACGATAATCCAAAGCATCCATAATAGGCTGGATTCCTTGATTCCAGTACACTAATTCTCGACGTTCAGAATGTAGAACACGAATAACTAAACTTTCCAAGCCACGATAATCCCCAACGGTAGACAAACGCAGAGAAACCCTTTGACCATCACCACAATCATAGTCACAGGAACCTAGTTGACTCCTACGCTTCTCACCCACCATCATTCCCGCCACAAATTTAAAGTGACCAATAAGACTAGCCATGAAATCAGGCCGATATACATCAATTAATCTCCTCTCCTGGCCAACTCGCATATAGAGCTCATAATTATCCTGACGTGGAATGACATAGATGTCTTGAGCCCCACAACTATCAGCATTTTTGATCATTTCCTTAGCAAATTCTGTTACCATAAGGACCTCCTCATAGACCTATTCGTAAAAAGTTTAAGAAAATGAAAAAAGCTCGAAAATTTCGAGCTTCTGCTTTATTTAACGTTTAATTTTACAGTGGGCATGATTTGGAAGGTCATTTCGCTTTTCATATCCCGGACGGTATTTTTCCTTAGGAATTTCCTGCCAATCATCCAAAAGAGCAATCGATTGATAGACCTGCAGGTATTCGTCACACTCCTCACACCAGTGCTTATCCTCTTGATCCCAAAAAGCAGTCATGACACTACTACGGCTGATATAACTTGGCAAGGTTTCTTCCATCGCAAACCAAAGTTTTTTATAGTACTTGAGGGCATCGTAAAAATTTTCAAATTCCTTAGTACTGATGATATCCTCTTGCCAGCCTTCTAGGAACCACCACGGTTCCAAATCCCCTTTCATTTCAACTACTTGGTACATTTTTCTTTCTCACTTCATCTTTGGTGTTCTTATTATACAAAATTTTCTGGAAAAGATAAAAAAAATGGTTTTATATTTATCAAAAATAGAAGAAATTCTAGTCATATAAATACGAAAAGAACCCACAATTCATTGTGAGTTCTTTTGCTTTCGTTTTAGTCTTCAGATGATTCCACAATTGCTTCATCAACAGCAATGTTTTCAATAACTTCAACTTCGTTAACTGAAAGTGGTTCAATGTTACGGTAACGAGCCATACCTGTACCAGCAGGGATAGTCTTACCAATGATAACATTTTCTTTAAGACCAAGGAGATGGTCTTTCTTACCACGGATAGCTGCATCTGTAAGGACACGTGTTGTTTCTTGGAAGGAAGCCGCTGACAAGAATGAATTTGTTTCAAGTGAGGCTTTCGTAATACCAAGAAGGACTGGACGAGATGTTGCAGGAACACCACCAGAGATAACAATATCCTTGTTAGCATCTGTGAAGTCAGAAATGTCCATAAGTGTACCTGGAAGGAGATCTGTATCACCTGGATCCATAACACGTACTTTACGAAGCATTTGACGAACCATTACTTCGACGTGTTTGTCACCGATTTCTACCCCTTGGCTGCGGTAAACCTTTTGTACTTCTGCAAGAAGATAAGTTTCAACTGACAAGGTATCACGTACTTCAAGGAGACGTTTAGGTTGGATTGAACCTTCTGTCAAGGCCGCACCACGGTGTACTTCGTCACCCACTTCAACTTTCATACGAGCTGTAAATGGAACAACGTATTCACCCATTCCAGTCTTACCTTGAACGAAGACTTTCTTAGTACGTGTTGCAGCATCTTCTTCGATTTCAATAACAGTACCCTTAACTTCAGTGATAACCGCTTCCCCTTTAGGGTTACGTGCTTCAAAGATTTCCTGGATACGTGGAAGACCCTGTGTGATATCGGTGTTTGAGGCTACCCCACCGGTGTGGAAGGTACGCATAGTAAGCTGTGTACCAGGTTCCCCGATAGATTGAGCGGCGATAGTACCAACTGCTTCACCAACTTCAACCGCATCACCTGTTGCCAAGTTGATACCGTAACAGTGACGGCAGACACCGTGACGTGTGTTACATGTAAAGACTGAACGGATAGTTACTTCTTCAACACCAGCATTGACAATAGCAGCAGCCATGTCTTCAGTAATCAAAGTATCTGGACCTACGATTACTTCACCTGTTGTAGGATTCTTAACTGATTTCTTAGTGTAACGACCTTGAAGACGTTCTTCAAGTGTTTCCGTAACCTCTTTACCATCAGTAATCGCACGGATGAGAAGACCACGGTCTGTTCCACAGTCATCCTCACGAATAATAACATCTTGGGCAACGTCAACCAAACGACGAGTAAGGTAACCTGAGTCGGCTGTCTTAAGGGCCGTATCGGTCATACCTTTACGCGCACCGTGAGTAGAGAAGAACATTTCCAAAACGCTCAAACCTTCACGGAAGTTTGAAAGGATAGGCAATTCCATGATACGTCCGTTAGGAGCGGACCATCAAACCACGCATACCGGCAAGTTGAGAGAAGTTAGAGATGTTACCACGGCTCCTGAGTCCATCATCATAACGATTGGGTTCTTAGGATCTTGTGTTTCAATCAGACGTTTTTCAAGTGCTTCTTTCGCTTCACGCCATGTTGTTGTAACAGCAACATAACAGGTCATCATCTGTCATCAAACCACGACGGAAGGCCTTGTTAATTTCTTCAACACGGTGGTGAGCAGCATCGATAATTTCTTTGTTTGTTATCGATAACTGGGATATCGGCGATACCCACTGTCAAACCAGCAAGTGTTGAGTGGTAGTAACCAAGGTCTTTCAAACGGTCAAGGAAGGCTGATGTTTCAGTCGTACGAAGACGTTTGAAGGTTTCAGCGATGATGTTACCAAGATTTTTCTTCTTGAATGGTGCATTAATTTCCAAACTATCAATAACTGTTTGGATATCTTGACCTGGTTCAAGGAAGTACTTATCTGGTGTACTATCTGTCAAGTTCTCATTTGTTGTTTCTTGAAGATATGGAATTTCTGCTGGGATGATTGAGTTAAAGAGAATCTTACCAACAGTTGTAACCAAAATCTTATGAAGTTGGTTTTCTTTCCAAGGTTTATCAGGCATGCTATCTACTGCGATACCGACACGGCTATGCAAGTGAACATAACCATTACGATAAGCCATAACTGCCTCATCAATATCCTTGAAGACCATACCTTCACCCTCACGGCCTTCTTCTTCCATAGTCAAGTAGTAGTTACCAAGAACCATATCCTGAGATGGCGTTACGACCGGTTTACCGTCTTTAGGGTTAAGGATGTGTTCAGCCGCAAGAAGGAGCAAACGTGCTTCAGCTTGAGCTTCTTCAGACAATGGAACGTGGATGGCCATTTGGTCACCGTCAAAGTCGGCATTGTAGGCCTCACATACCAATGGGTGAAGACGAAGGGCCTTACCATCAATCAAGACTGGTTCAAAGGCTGGATACCCAAACGGTGGAGGTAGGTGCGCGGTTAAGAAGTACTGGGTGTTCCTTGATAACATCTTCAAGAATATCCCAAATACGTTCATCACCACGTTCAACCATACGTTTAGCGGCTTTCACGTTACCTGCGTATTCACGCGCAACGATTTCACGCATCACAAATGGTTTGAAAAGTTCGATGGCCATCAAACGTGGCACACCACATTGGTACATTTTAAGTGTTGGACCAACGGCGATAACGGAACGTCCAGAGAAGTCAACACGTTTACCAAGCAAGTTTTGACGGAAACGTCCTTGTTTACCTTTAAGCATGTGGCTCAAAGATTTAAGTGGACGACTACCTGGTCCAGTAATTGGACGACCACGACGTCCATTATCGATAAGGGCATCTACCGCTTCTTGCAACATACGTTTTTCGTTTTGCACGATGATACCTGGAGCATTCAATTCAAGCAAACGAGCCAAACGGTTGTTACGGTTGATAACACGACGATAAAGATCGTTCAAGTCAGATGCCGCAAAACGTCCACCATCCAATTGAACCATTGGACGAAGGTCTGGTGGCAATACTGGCAAAATGTTAAGAACCATCCATTCTGGTTTGTTACCAGACTTATAGAAGGCATCAAGAACGTCCAAACGACGAACAGCTTTAACACGTTTTTGACCAGTTGCTGTCTTCAACTCTTCTTTGAGTTCAGCAATTTCAGCTTCCAAATCCACTTGTTTCAAGAGGTCTTGGATAGCTTCTGCACCCATTTTAGCGACAAATGAACCATGTCCATACTCTTGCAATTTTTCACGATATTCACGTTCTGTCAAGAGAGATTTTGGTTCAAGTGGTGTTTCCTTTGGATCGATAACCACGTAAGCTGCGAAGTAGATAACTTCTTCAAGCGCACGAGGACTCATGTCCAAAGTCAATCCCATACGAGAAGGGATTCCCTTGAAGTACCAGATATGTGATACTGGTGCTTTCAACTCGATGTGACCCATACGTTCACGGCGAACCTTAGCACGTGTTACTTCAACACCACAGCGGTCACAAACGATACCTTTATAACGGATACGTTTGTATTTCCCACACGCACATTCCCAGTCTTTAGTAGGACCAAAGATTACTTCGTCGAAGAGCTTCGCGTTCTGGTTTGAGCGTACGGTAGTTGATTGTTTCAGGTTTCTTAACTTCACCATAAGACCATGAACGGACCTTAGTTGGTGAAGCTAGTGTGATTTGCATACTTTTAAATCGATTTACGTCAACCACTAGTATTACCTTTCTTTTGTTCTATTGACAATAGCAGCGCTATTCTCACCTTTATCAGCTACCTTAGCAGAGAGAGTGAACTCCCTCTCTAAAGCTTATTTATTCTGTTTTATCTGAAGCTTCTTCTTTAGCTTTTTCTAATTCAGCAGCTTCTTTGGCTTGTTGTACACGTGCTTTTTCAAGATCATCGACGTGCATGACATCGTCATCTTCACCTTCATCAAGATCACGCAATTCAACTTCGTAGTCATCCTCATCAAGGACACGCATATCAAGACCAAGTGATTGCAATTCTTTAACAAGTACTCGGAATGATTCTGGAACGCCTGGTTTTGGAATTGGTTTACCTTTAGTGATAGCTTCATAGGCTTTCAAACGTCCGTTAACGTCATCTGACTTGTAAGTCAAGATTTCTTGAAGGATATTTGATGCACCATAAGCTTCAAGGGCCCAAACCTCCATCTCACCGAAACGTTGTCCACCAAATTGTGCTTTACCACCAAGAGGTTGTTGGGTAACAATGAGTAAGGACCTACTGAACGAGCGTGAAGTTTATCATCAACCATGTGGTGAAGTTTGATCATGTACATGACACCAACTGACACACGGTTATCAAATGGTTCACCTGTACGTCCATCGTAAAGGATTGTCTTAGCATCACTATCCATACCTGCTTCACGAACAGTATCCCAGAGGTCTTCTGAGCTTGCTCCATCAAAGACTGGTGTTGCGATGTGGATACCCAAGTTACGAGCAGCCATACCAAGGTGAAGTTCCATAACCTGACCGATGTTCATACGTGATGGCACCCCAAGAGGGTTCAACATGATATCAACCGGTGTACCGTCTGGAAGGTAAGGCATGTCTTCAACAGGAACAATACGAGAAACAACCCCTTTGTTTCCGTGACGACCGGCCATCTTATCTCCGACGCGGATCTTGCGTTTTTGTGCGATGTAAACACGAACCAACATGTTGACACCCGATTGCAATTCATCTCCGTTTGCACGTGTAAAGATCTTAACATCGCGAACGACTCCATCTCCACCGTGAGGCACACGAAGAGAAGTATCCCGCACTTCACGAGATTTATCTCCAAAGATCGCGTGAAGGAGGCGTTCTTCAGCAGAAAGGTCTTTTTCACCCTTAGGTGTTACCTTACCAACAAGAATGTCACCTTCTTTAACCTCAGCACCGATACGGATAATACCCATTTCGTCAAGGTCTTTGAGGCTTCTTCACCAACGTTTGGCAATTCACGTGTGATTTCTTCAGGCCCAAGCTTTGTATCACGTGTTTCTGATTCGAATTCTTCCAAGTGAACAGATGTATAAACGTCATCTTTCACAAGACGCTCACTCATGATAACGGCATCCTCGAAGTTGTAACCTTCCCATGTCATGTATGCGACAATAGGGTTTTGACCGAGGGCCATTTCTTCCACCTTCCATAGATGGACCCGTCAGCGATAAAATACACCTTTTTCAAACAATATCGCCAACCTTAACCAAAGTACGTTGGTTATAGGCAGTACCTGAGTTTGAACGACGGAATTTTTGAATAGTATAAACATCAAGAGAACCATCTTCACGACGAACTTCAACTTTATCAGTCATCAGAGTAGACAACTTTACCGTCGTGTTGAGCAATAACTGCAGCTCCTGAATCGTGGGCAGCTTGATATTCCATACCAGTACCAACATAAGGTGCTTTAGGATCAATCAAAGGCACAGCCTGACGTTGCATGTTGGCACCCATGAGGGCACGGTTAGAGTCATCGTTTTCCAAGAAAGGAATACATGCTGTCGCAACGGCAACTACCTGTTTAGGAGAAACATCCACGAAATCTACAAGGTGTGATGGGTACTCTTGGTTATTACCTTGATGACGACCCATAACGATTTCTTCTGCAAATGTTCCATCTTCGTTCAATTTAGAGTTAGCCTGAGCAACTGTGTACTCATCTTCTTCGTCGGCAGTCAACCAAACTACTTCGTTGGTTACTTTACCAGTTGCACGGTCAACCTTACGATATGGTGTTTGAATGAAACCATACTTGTTAAGGTGTCCGTATGAAGACAAGTTATTGATCAAACCGATGTTAGGTCCTTCAGGTGTTTCAATTGGACACATACGACCGTAGTGCGTGTAGTGCACGTCACGAACTTCATATCCGGCACGGTCACGTGTCAAACCACCAGGTCCCAAGGCTGACAAACGACGTTTGTGTGACAACTCTGACAATGGGTTGTGTTGGTCCATGAACTGTGACAACTGTGAAGAACCAAAGAATTCTTTAACAGCTGCAGTTACAGGGCGAATATTGATGATTTGTTGTGGTGTCAAGACTTCGTTATCTTGAACTGACATACGCTCACGTACGTTACGTTCCATACGAGCCAAACCAATACGGAATTGGTTAGCAAGCAATTCACCAACGGCACGGATACGACGGTTACCAAGGTGGTCGATATCGTCTACTTTACCGATACCTTCAGCAAGGTTGAGGAAGTAGCTCATTTCAGCTAAGATATCCGCTGTTGTCAAAGCACGAACTTTGTCATCTGGGTTGGCATTACCAACAATTGTAACCACACGATCTGGATCATTTGGTGCAACAACCTTGAATTTTTGAAGAACAACAGGTTCTGTAACCACCGCATAATCGTTTGGTGTGTATACAAATTTGTTCAAATCACCATCCAAGTATTCTGCGATTGAATCAATCACATCACGTGTCATTTCAGTACCAGTTCAACAAGGATTTCACCTGTTTCAGGATCTACCAAGTTTTCAGCAATTGTTTGTCCCAAAAGACGTGTCTTGATGTTAAGTTTTTTGTTGACTTTGTAACGACCAACAGCAGCCAAGTCATAACGACGTGGATCAAAGAAACGAGCTACAAGCAAGCTACGTGAGCTGTCGGCAGTTTTTGGTTCACCTGGACGAAGACGTTCATAAATTTCTTTAAGTGCTTCATCAGTACGTGAATCTGCTGGGTTTTTGTGGATATCTTTTTCAATGGTGTTACGAACCAACTCGCTATCACCAAAGATATCAACAATTTCGTCATCACCTGAGAATCCAAGCGCACGCACAAGCGTTGTGAATGGAATCTTACGTGTACGGTCGATACGAGTGTAGCGATGTCTTTTGAATCTGTTTCGAGCTCAAGCCATGCCCCACGGTTAGGGATAACTGTTGATCCATAACCCACTTTACCGTTTTTATCAACCTTATCGTTAAAGTAAACACCAGGTGAGCGCACCAACTGAGAAACGATAATACGTTCACCACCATTGATGATGAAAGTACCCATCTCAGTCATAATAGGGAAATCTCCGAAGAAGACTTCCTGAGTTTTGATTTCACCAGTTTCTTTGTTAATAAGACGGAAAGTCACAAAGATAGGTGCTGAGTATGATGCATCGTGGATACGAGCTTCTTCAAGTGTATACTTAGGCTCTTTCAATTCGTAACCAACGAATTCCAATTCCATAGTGTCTGTGAAGTTTGAGATAGGAAGTACATCCTCAAAAACCTCTTTAAAGACCAGTATCCAAGAATTCTTTGAATGAATCCGTTTGGATTTACAATCAAGTTTTGGATAAATCAAGAACTTCCTTTG
>ENA-OQIR01000879-OQIR01000879.1-human-gut-metagenome-genome-assembly--contig:-NODE-879-length-11718-cov-2.579070_pt1 | contig 11718 bp, 16 predicted proteins | sample MGYA00242580_ERZ504745 | MGnify/ENA primary metagenome ERZ504745 (study PRJEB26092, sample SAMD00036214) | human gut metagenome | host: Homo sapiens | study: EMG produced TPA metagenomics assembly of... | reverse complement strand
GTTTTTGTTTGCTTTATGTTGACTAAATATATTTGAATGGTATCTTTTAACATAGAAGAGGATATCAATATGTTAAAAAAGAACGTTTAGTTAAAATAGCACAGAAAGTAAATCAAAATGGAATCATAACAATCCAAGAAATCATGGACGAATTAGGCGTCTCCGACATGACTGCGCGAAGAGATTTGGATGAATTAGAAAAATCCGGAAAATTGTTAAGAGTTCATGGAGGTGCACAAAGCCTTTCTTTTTCAATGGACCACGAATTGAGTCACATTGAAAAATCATCGGTTCAAATTGAAGAAAAAAAGAGAATTGCCCATAAAGCTGCAACTCTCATTTCAGAAGGTGAATCCATATTTTTAGGGCCTGGTACAACCATTCAATTTTTAGCTGAACAATTGACTGGCAGAAACATTCGTGTCATCACAAACAGTCTTGCCGTATTTAATATATTAGTGAACCATGCTCCTACAGAAGTTATTCTTACTGGCGGTGATTACAGAGATAACACAAATACGTTTGTGGGTCCCATCACAAATTTAGTATTGGGTAAATTAAAATATAATAAAGCATTTATTAGCTGTAACGGAATCTACAACTCATCCATCACAACCTATTCGTTAGAGGAAGGAGAGTCTCAACAAATCGCATTGGATAATTCTAAAAATAAATATCTATTGGCTGATAATAAAAAATTCAATCGTGCTGACTTCTATATTTATTATGATCTATTTAACTTTGATACATTGATTACAGACAATACCATCGATGAAGAAGTATTAGCACACTACAAGCAATATGTACAAATCGAAAAAGTTTAAAAAAGAGGCAATTTATTTTGCCTCTTTATTCTTCATCATCATCCACACGTTTAAATATTTTTTTCTTTTGTTTAGCCGTATGCTGTTCCAATGTATTCCAATCCGTATCCAATTCTTCTTCGCTTTCAGAAGTATCATAGAAGTCTTTATTTCTTTCATTTGCACGAATTTCTCGAACCCTTAATTTTGATTTTAATTCACGAGCTCTCTTCTTTGATTTTCTAAGCATTCTTCCATACATACAGAATACAATAAATGAAATTAAGAATAGACCTGCACACAATGCGATTCCTGCTAAATAGCCTTGGAAATACACTTGTAATAGTCCTGTCACAACGCAACATGCCATACAAATAAACACTAAGAACATTGTTGAACGACATGAGCTTGAATATTTCTTAAAGAAACGGAATTTTTCAGAATCATTATCAATTTCTTTGCGATATTCTCCATCTTCTTCTTCGTTTCTAAAAGTAAACCAACCCGCATCACTTTTCTTTTTACCATCTGATTTAGAAACCAATTTCCAACCATCCGCTTCCCACTCACGCCATTGATCTGCATCTGGCTCATCCACAAAATAGTTCATTGAATAATAATACGTTTTTGGTTGACCTTTTCTAAAATAATATTTCTTTCCTTCATGACGAACAAAGTGATAACCTTCATTTGATTTTCTTTGAAGATATTCTTCTATTTTTGGATATTCCGCATACAAGAAGCTTTTTCTTTCTTCATAAAGATTTTCATCTTCCTCTTCCTCGTCATACTCATCATCATAAATATCTTCTTCACTCAAAACTGGAGTTGATTCTTCTTCAACAAGTTCAGACATTTTTTCTTCTTCAACAAGTTCAGACGTTTTTTCTTCTTCAACTGGATTTACATTAAAAGTCTTTAATTCATTTTCAATCGATTCCGTGGTAAAATTCTCATCTGCATCAATAGTTTCAACAACCACTTTTTTTGCTTCTTCAACCTCCACTTTTTCAGCACGCTTACCCATCATAGGTTCTACTGTATGCTTTTCAATAGGTGCCTCTACTTCTTCAATGGAAGTATTTGGTGTAATATCAACGGATTCACTCACTTCATCATCAAATATATTTTCATTGATTTTCACATGTGTTTTTGCACTTCTTTTTCCAAATAATGTCTTCTTTTCTGGCTCTTCATCAATATGGAAAATATTTTCTGCATTAAAACCTTTCAATTCAGGTTCATGTATATCTAAAGATTTAATACGATCCGTTCTTTTTAACTGTCTAAGTTCTTCTAAAGCACTGGGATTCTTTTCCTTTTCATTTGTCATAAATATCCCTCCAACTCTATTATTGTACTAATTTAATGTATATCCGTCAAACTCTGTTGTGTATTTACCATTCTTAAAAATAAAGATTTTTTCACCATTTTTTAATGTCGCCTCAATCGATAAATCACTTGTTCCTACCATAAAATCAACATGCGCAAAAGATTGATTCATACCATGTTCTAACAATTCTTCTTCACTCATATTTAAACCATTTTCAATACATTCATTGTAGCTAGCACCCAAGGCAAAATGACAAGAAGCATTTTCATCGATCAATGTTTCATAGAACAAAGTATCCATTGCACTAATTGGTGATCCATAAGGAACCAAGGCAATTTCGCCAAGATATTTTGACCCTTCATCCGTTTCTAAAATACTAGTCAAAACTTCTTTTCCAACTTTCGCATCATAATCCACAACTTGACCATCCTTAAATTCAAACCAGAAATCTTTTACAACAGCCCCATTATAAGCTAGTGGTAAAGCACTATATAATTTACCATTTACACCCGTCTTTTTTGGTGCCGAGAAAATTTCTTCTGTAGGAATATTTGGGAAATAGTAATTGCCATTATCTAAGAATGAACCTCCACCCGCAAATACATAGCCTTCTGGAAGTTCTACGACTAGATCTGTTCCTAAAGAATTTGTATAATGAACACTTTCAATATCCAAATGATTCAAAATATGAACTCGCTTATCAAAAGAAGCACGATGCTCATTCCAGTTTTCATTGGCATCCTTTTCATTAACACGACTCATTTTTAATACGGCATTCCACAAATCAGATAATGCATCTTCTGATTCTGGATACACCTTTTTGGCCCAGGCCATTGTTGGAACACTGGCCACGCACCAAGCTGCATGCATATAATCTAATTTATCACGATATGGCTGTGTCATCCCTCTTAATGTCTTACTAAAATTTGACATTAGTTTAGGATCTACACCTTTCATTCCATCTGGATCTTCACCAACTAAACTCAAATAACATGCTCCTTTTTCAGCCGTTTCATTGTGGAACAAAGCTTCATAATCATAAGGCATACGATTACCCGAAAGATATCGCATACGATTGATTTCATCATCACTGTAACGTACAATGACGTCTTTTGCACCTACTTCAAAACATGATTTAACAATCAAACGAACAAATTCATTCATTTCCACATTGGCACGTACAACTACTATTTGGTCTTTTTGAACATTCAAACCTGAACGCACAATTAAGTCTGCATATTTTTCTTTTAAATTCATTTTAATTTTCCTCGATTCTTGCACCTATTATATCAAAAGAAAGAGCACCTTTCGATGCTCTTATTTACTAAATTGTTCTTTTTTTATTTGATCAAAAAATGCCTTGGGATTTTCACACATCGAATGAGAGCCACAATGTCCACAGCTTCCACCACAACTTGATTTTCCATTCTTTTTATCTTTATAAATGCTTCGACAAGCTAAACCTGCACATCCACATACAACTAATAATACTAGAAATGTTGATAGATTCATGAAACCCCTCCTTTTACATTATTTTACCGCAAATTCAACTTCAGCAGTATCACTTTCTTTTGATGGACGAACCAATAAATAAATTAAACCAATCAATAGGATAAATCCTACAATTGTTCCAAATCCAAAAGATCCACCATTGAATAAACTGCCTAATTGATAAACAATCAATGAACATACATAGGCAAATCCACATTGATATCCAATGGCAATCCAGAACCATTTTGTGTTATTCATTTCACGTTTGATAGCTCCCATTGCCGCAAAACATGGAGCACACAATAAGTTAAATACCATAAATGAATAGGCAGCTAGAGGTGTAAAGCTTGCAGATAATTGTCCCCAGAATTCATTTCCTTCTTCAGCAACTTCGGCAAATCCATATAATTGTCCAAATGTTGCGACAACATTTTCTTTGGCAATTAAACCTGTTACACTAGCAACCGCAGCTTTCCAATCACCCCATCCAAGAGGTGAGAAGATCCATGCGAATGTTTGTCCGATTGAAGATAGAATTGAATGATCAATATCATCAACCATGCCAAATGCACCTTTTTCCCATCCAAATCCTTGTAAGAACCACAATACGATTGTCGATAATAAGATAATTGTTCCAGCCTTTTTAATAAAGCTTGAACCACGCTCCCACATACTTCTTAAAACATTGACTGCACGAGGCATGTGATAAGCAGGCATTTCCATAACGAATGGTGCAGGATCTCCGGCAAATAATTTTGTTTTCTTTAACATAATACCAGAAACAATAACAGCAGCCATACCTACAAAGTATGCACTAGGAGCGACCCAGCTAGCACCATGGAAAATGGCACCGGCAATCAAACCAATGATTGGCATCTTAGCACCACAAGGAATAAATGTCGTTGTCATGATAGTCATCTTGCGATCACGATCACTTTCAATGGTACGACTTGCCATAACAGCAGGCACACCACAACCTGTACCAATCAACATAGGAATAAATGATTTTCCAGATAAACCAAATTTACGGAAAATACGGTCCATGATAAAGGCAACACGTGCCATATATCCACAATCTTCCAAGATAGCTAGGAAGAAGAATAAGACTAACATCTGTGGTACAAAGCCAAGAACAGCTCCTACACCACCAATAATACCATCTACAATTAATCCATGTAACCAATCTGCACATTGAATGGAAGTTAAGAAACTATCCACTGCTGGTGGAATAATCTCACCAAACAATACATCATTTGTCCAGTCAGTTACAATAGTTCCTACTGTAGTTACGGAAATATAATATACAAACCACATAACAAGGGCAAAGATTGGCAGTGCCAAAATACGATTTGTGACAATACGATCAATCTTATCTGAAGTTGTTAGTACTTCTTTTGATCCTTTTTTGTAGCAATCCTTAATTACATTTGTGATATATGTATAACGAGCATCTGTAATAATTGATTCACTATCATCATCCATTGACTTTTCGCAAGCTTCAATCACACTAGCATCTGCACTAGTCTTGATAGCTGCTTCAATTTTATCATCTCTTTCAAACAATTTAACGGCATAGAAGAAACGACGATTTACATCAATGCTTGTAGGTAAACTTGTTTCAATTGTATTTAATGCATTTAATACTTTACCTGCATAAATATTTTTAGCACTAAACTTTGTACCTGCTGCCTTTTTTACTTGAGCCATTAACTCTTTGATTCCTGTATTTTTCAATGCGGAAATTGGTAATACAGGACAACCTAATTCTTCAGATAACTTTTTATAGTCAATTGTATCTTTCCTTTTTTCGATGACATCCAACATGTTGATCGCAACAACGGTTGGAATACCCAACTCTAGAATTTGTGTTGTTAAAAATAAATTTCTTTCTAAGTTAGAACCATCAATGATATTTAAAACAACATCGACATTTCCATTTAATAAGAATTCACGAGATACAACTTCTTCCAAAGTGTATGGTGATAATGAATAAATACCTGGTAAATCCGTAATTTTAATATCTTTATCTTCCTTATACTTTCCTTCTTTTTTTCTACTGTAACCCCTGGCCAGTTACCTACATATTGTGTAGCACCTGTTAAACCATTAAACAATGTAGTTTTACCACAGTTTGGATTACCTGCTAATGCGACTTGTATTGACATAATTCCCTCCTATTTTTAAGCTTTACTCTACTTCAATCATTTCTGCGTCTGCTTTACGAAGCGACAATTGATATCCACGAACCGTTAATTCAATAGGATCTCCTAATGGTGCTACTTTTTGAACCGTAACACTTACACCCTTCGTAATTCCCATATCCATAATTCTTCGTTTTGTTGCTCCTTGACCAGACAATTTTTTTACTGTCACTGTTTGACCAATTGAAACTTTATTTAAAGTCATAATTACTCCTTTCTACACCATGATCTTTCTTGCGAGTTCTTCACTAATGGCTATTCGAACTTCTTTAACATTAACAATTACGTTACCATTGGTTTTGCTCACAACCACAATCTCAGTCCCTGGCACAAAGCCCAAGTTTTCTAAGTGTCGCTGTTGTTCTTTAGAACCACCAATTTTTTTAATTGTATTAACCGAATTTAAATCTGCAAAAGATAATGGCATATCGAACCCTCCTGGTTAGACCTTTCTAACACAGTTAGTTTACTCTCACCAAAAGCCAATGTCAACAAAAAGTTACATAAGATTAACTTGGTTTGACTCTTCTAACTATTTGGTGTATTTTTTCATTGGAGGATTAAACATATGAACTTACCAACCATTATTATTTGTGTCATTTTAGTTATTGTTATCTATATTGGTATTCGTTCCACTAAAAAAAGAGCCACCTCAGGATGTTGTGGTTCAAGTGAAATTGTAAAAAAAATAAGGGTAAAAGATAAAAACAAAGACCATTACCCTTACAAAGCGGTTTTAAAAGTATATGACATTCATTGTCAAAACTGTGTTCATACCATTGAAAATGCATTTAATAGCCAAGAAGCTTTATGCCAAAGTAAACACAGAAGATAATACCGTGACTATATTCTCTAAACAACAACATCCAACAGATGAACTCATCAACACGTTATCGAATGTTGGATATATTTCAAAGGCTATATAGAAAAAACTGGATCATTCCAGTTTTTTTATAAGTAATTACGTGTACTCGATGCTGCAATCGCAAACGTACTTCCATTATGTAATAAGCTTGTGGTGTTTGGACTCATCAAGCCTAAAGCACCTAGTCCAATCAAGCTTGAATTAAAGGCCACGATAAAACGATAATTCGCATGAATTCGATCAAACAAGTGCATCGCAAGTCTTTTAAGAATGACAAGTTCATTTAAATTGCTTGAAACAAGTGTAATGTCCGCGAGTTCTCGAGCTAAATCTGAACTATCCTGCATAGAAATAGAAACATCTGCCGTGGATAGAGCCGGTGTATCATTGATTCCATCTCCGACCATAATGACAGTATGACCTTGATCTTTCAACATCTGAATATATGCAGCCTTATCTTCTGGTAAAACGGATGCACGATAATCATCTAAATCCAATTCATGAGCCACTGCTTTTGCGGCACTATCACAATCCCCAGTCAACATGACGACTTTAGTCATTCCTAATGTTTTTAAATTATGAATAGCTTGTTTTGCCTCAACCTTTAAAGGATCATAAATACTGATAATTCCAGCAACTTGATTGTCGATTGCAAGATAAATCATAGATCCTGCCCCTTCACTTTCAAGTGAATGAATGACATCATCCATATCATCTGTCTTTTCGATACCTTCATCTTCAAATACAAAATGATCGCTACCAATAATGGCACGCTTACCATAAAGACTTGTCGCAATACCATGTGCAATGATATATTCAACCTTGGCATGCTCTTCTTCATGAATCAAGCCTTCTTTTTTTGCCTGGTTTACAATCGCATTGGCTACACTATGAGGGAAATGTTCCTCAAGACAAGCTGCAATCCTTAATACTTCATCACGCGTATACCCATTTAAAGGAACGACTTTCTTTACGGTTGGATTTGCGTTTGTCAAAGTACCCGTCTTATCAAAGACAATCACATCCGCATCTTTGATCGCCTCTAAATACTTACCACCTTTTACTAAAACATTTCGTTTACTTGCTTCAAGCATTGCACTAATAACCGCAATGGAAGTCGATAATCGAATGGCACAAGAATAGTCCACCATCAATACTGAGGTTGCGCGTGTTACATTTCTTGTCAAAGCTAAAACACCAAAGAAACCTAAAAAACTAAATGGAACAATCGAATCTGCCAAATGCTCAGCCTTAGCTTGAATACTTGCCTTTAATGATTCATTTGTATCAATCATCTTAACAATATTACTAATACGACTTTCATCTTGTAAGTTACGAACACGAATAAACAGTTTTCCTTCTTCAACTAAAGTACCTGCAAATACAGTGTCATTTTTCTTTACATGTTTAGAAAGAGGTTCACCCGTAAAGCTAGATTCATTAATCATTGCTTCTCCATCCACGACTTCTCCATCGATTGGAATCATAGAACCCATTTGTGAGATGACTACATCCCCTTTTTGAAGTTTAGACATGGCAATTTCTTGTTCAACACCATCTTCTAAAATCCACACTTTATCGAATTGAATCGATAAACTGTTGGACAATTCCAATTTTGTTTTCTTACGCGTATAATCCTCTAACAAGTCCGAAATATTTAGTAACATCATAATATTTCCAGCAATCGTATAATTCTTTTGAATTAAACTTACACCAATGCTTGTCGCATCCAATAAAGGAACATTGATTTTACATTGGAAAAGTGAAGCTAATCCTTCTTTAATAAAATGAATCGACTTATAAATCGTAATCGCATTACCAAGTCCCATTGGTAAGAACCATTTAATGAAATAACGTTTACCAATAATCTTAAAGAACCGATTCATATATTCTCGATTCATCGCAATAGCTTCTGGTGATTGTGAATGAACAACAATCGAAGAAGTAATCTGCATTTTGAAGATATTTGATATCTAAATCCTTTAGTTTATTCAGTAACAAGCCTTTTTGTGCTTTGTCATACAACATCAAAACACTACCCGTAACATTGTTGACCTCCACACTCTCAATCATAGGCCACGCATAAAGATCCTTTTTTAAAACTTCGCCCTGAACACTAGAAAACTTATTCTTTCCATAGCGAATTCTCATTCGACCCGGAATGTCATGGGCAATAGTAAAACCACTCATTTTATTCGCCTTCGTTTTGAACTTTGGCTTCTTCTAATAAATCCTTTGCGTCTTCCTTAATTGTCTCATACTTATAAGTTGTATCCGATTTAAGCTTCATTCCACCAGCTAAACCTTTAACGGCTAAATCATGGGCTGTGTTGCTTTTTAGAAATTTAGACCCTGCCAATGCAGTAGCTGCACCTCCAATAAATGTCCACATTGTTTTGTTTTTCCATCCGTCTTTCATAATATATATCCTCCTTAGAACAATGAATGTAAGTTAGAATTAGTTGGTTCTAACTTACAGTTAGTATAGTATTACTTTTTAAATTTGTAAACAAAAAAGGACATTTTTAAAATGTCCTCATCTTATGAAATCAAATTATTAAACAAGTGAAAAGAGCGATTCCATAATTGCATTTAGTGTTAGTTAGTTTCTTCTAACCAGTTAAGTTATACCCTATTCATAATGATTTGTCAACAATAAAAAAAACAGTTTCGATTATTTATGGATCCACTTGAAATCATAAAACGAGACAAGAAGAAAATGAAATCTGAAAAGAAGAAATGGGACAAGCAGCTTGAACTTGTAGAAAAACAATTAGCGAAAATAAAAGATGTACTACGAAAAATTGATTACACTTTGCGCTTCTATTACAATGAAGTAACCGATGAAATCAAGGACAATTGAAAGATCCATTGAACTGGAAGAATCATACACAACTTGATTATTATAAAGACATTGACGCATTATACTAAAATCTAAAAAAAAGCATAAATCTCAGATTGAAAAAAGTCCAAAAATCAGACTTCCTTTCGTCGTACAAACGACATATAAATTACAAGCATAAGAAAATGAGCATCACTATTTGTGACACTCATTTAACAAGAACTGTCAGATATTTGTCCTTGACTTTTGAACCAGTTTAATCAACACTGGCATAGAAATACTTTCCAAGCTGAGGATTTATCTTTCCATACACTACATCACCTGGTCTGAATCGAAACTTTCCACTGATAAGTTGCTCCTCTTTCACCGACTTAACATTATCAAGAATTCTTCCTGTAAACGATTCAATATTTCCAGGGGCTATATGAGGCATATCATCAAATTCTCCAGAAGTAGTGTCAACCATTTCGTTGGAAATATCAACTGTATCTATCCACTTACGCTATTCCCAAGAATAATTCTATTACAAGTGTTCACGCACCATCATAAGGCATATCCAAGCAGATTTTGGCCGTTCCATTTAGCTTTATTCAGTCTATCAGGATCTTTCATTGACAAACCGATGCCCCAAACACGGTCTTTTACGGCACACTCTGCCAAAACAGCATTTTCGGTTGCTTTGAGTTTTCCTTTTAGTTCCTCATTTTGTGAGAACTTTGCCAAAAGCCCCTCATAAACTACAATTTGACGAATTCCGTTCCACATACTTTCATCGTAGTTTGATACCTGCCTACCAAGTGATTTGATTTTGGCAACATCACTTGTTGATAAGATTTGAGCTGCTACCGCTTCATCTCCAAAGCAGATTGCTTTTCGGTACATCATAAATTGTTCTATCGAAGAAAACGCTACACCTTCCACCGTAAAAGGTGACGGATACCAATTACTCAAATAGCCATTATCTTCATCAGGGTTGTGAAAACAAATAATATTCATCACACTTCACCGACTTTTTGCACCGCTAAATCAAGTTCCAAGTCGTGCAAACCATAATATGCTTTTTTTATGAAATCAAGCGGTACTTTTTTCAGAACCTCAGAACTCGGAATATTATAATACCATTGATAGTAAGCGTAAAACTCGCCAATCCAATCCGGCATAAAGCATCAAGAGCCTTACCAGACTTCAAAGAATACTTTTCGGTTTCGGTAAAATATCCCCACAATTCTTTGGCGTCCATTGTGTTGACATAGGCTTTTGCCTCATCAATACTTTTTCTTGTTTTGCTTACCATATAGGTCTTGATAAAATCCTCAGTGTCCTTATCGGGATAAGTTTGAGCAACAAAGTCAAATAGCTTACCCTGATTTTCTACCACATCATTCAAATAATCCTGTGAATAGGCTTTCATAATTATCACTCCTTAAACAGTGTACTAAATACTTTTGTTACACTGTTAGCATCAGAATCAACAAGTTCACGCATTTTCTGTCTTGCGGTAATGTCTCGATGATTGTACTTTCCATTAAACTCTGTGTACTCAACCGTTTGCAAGCTATTTGCCACTTCGTGCAGTTTGGAATAAGCAAGCTCGGACTTTATACAATACTGAATACCTAAGTCACCAAGAGACAGTAATTCCTCAAGATATCCATATCAATATTGTCTCTTACAAATTCCTTTGCAATATAGAAATATGAGGCGTTTGCCTCCAACCTTTGATAACATCGTACTTGTCGGTATCTACACCGTATTTTGCAATAAATTTCTTTGCAAGCATACGGTAACGCTTCGAGTCAGCTGCATCCCTGTGCTTCATCAGTTCTGCAAGCCACGCAAGGACACCTTTTTCTTGAAAATCTAAAATTTCAAGCCCTTCTGTATCAAGTTCATATTGATGAACATAGCCGTTTGTTTCATTTGGTCTGCAAACTGCCCATTCTTTTGCAAGGTCTATGCTTTCGGTAAGATAAAATCCTCGTCCGTAGTCGTGTTTTTCTCACCTTTGCCGAATGTGGGCACTACAATTTTGTCCGGAGTACCGTGATATAAAGTTAGGCTTAACTAGCAATTTGGTGACTTTGCTATAATTCTACGTTTTATCACTTATGCGAACAACCATTCGTTCTTCAAATCCTTTAAACGAGTGATCTTATAGATGTTTTTCAATCTAAGTAGTACGT
>ENA-OQIR01000878-OQIR01000878.1-human-gut-metagenome-genome-assembly--contig:-NODE-878-length-11719-cov-4.696946_pt1 | contig 11719 bp, 17 predicted proteins | sample MGYA00242580_ERZ504745 | MGnify/ENA primary metagenome ERZ504745 (study PRJEB26092, sample SAMD00036214) | human gut metagenome | host: Homo sapiens | study: EMG produced TPA metagenomics assembly of... | reverse complement strand
CTGGCAGGCCGTATGATGTCCAAGCGCGTGATGGGCAAGGCAAGCTTTGCCCACCTGCGCGATGACAAGGGCGATATCCAGCTGTATGTCCGCCGCGACGAGCTGGGCGAGGAGGCCTACGCCGCTTCAAGAAGCTGGACGTGGGCGATATCATCGGTGTCAAGGGCGAGGTGTTCCGCACCAAGACCGGCGAGCTGAGTGTTCGTGCCACCGAGCTGACCCTGCTGGCCAAGAGCCTGCGCCCCCTGCCCGAGAAGTTCCACGGCCTGACCGATACCGAGATGCGTTACCGTCAGCGCTATGTGGATCTGATCGCAAACCCGGAGGTGAAGGATACTTTCGTCAAGCGCAGCCAGATCCTGAAGGAGATCCGCGCCTATCTGGACGAGAAGGGCTTCCTGGAGGTGGATACCCCCATCCTGACCCCCTTTGAGATCGGTGCCTCCGCCCGCCCCTTCTACACCCACCACAACAGCCTGAACATGGATATGGTGCTGCGCATTGAGACCGAGCTGTACCTCAAGCGCCTGATCGTGGGCGGCATGGACCGCGTGTATGAGGTTGGCCGTATCTTCCGCAACGAGGGCATGGACCAAGCACAACCCCGAATTCACCAGCATCGAGCTGTATCAGGCCTTCACCGATTTCCACGGCATGATGGATCTGGTGGAGGAGCTGTACAAGCGCCTTGCCCTCAAGATCTGCGGCAGCATGGTCATTCCCTATCAGGCAAGCAGATCGATATGGGCCACTGGGAGCGCCTGACCATGGTCGAGGCTGTCAAGAAGTATTCCGGCGTGGACTTCAACGACTGGAAGTCCGACGAGGATGCCATTGCCTCTGCCAAGGAGCATCATGTGAGCTGCCCGAGGTTCCCACCAAGGGTGCCATTCTGGCCGAGTTCTTCGATGCCTTTGTTGAGGACAAGCTGATCCAGCCCACCTTCATCTATGATTATCCTGTCGAGATCAGCCCGCTGGCCAAGCGCAAGCCGGATGATCCCGCCTTTACCGAGCGCTTTGAGTATTTCATCGACTGCACCGAGTACGGCAACGCTTCAGCGAGCTGACGACCCCATCGACCAGAAGGGCCGTTTTGAGCGTCAGGTCGCCGAGCGCAAGGCCATCGAGCCCGATTGCAAGGCTCAGGTGGATTACGATTACGTCAACGCTCTGGAGTATGGCCTGCCCCCCACGGGCGGCCTGGGCTTCGGTGTGGACCGCCTGGTCATGCTGCTCACCGACAGCGCCTCCATCCGCGATGTTCTGCTGTTCCCCACGATGAAGCCGATTGAGCAGTAAATTTCCAATTTAAGCAAAGAAAAGCCTGAAACTTCTTGATGTTACGAGAAGTTTCGGGCTTTTTGTTTGCGATAATTTCCAGCGATTTTCACGCCATACGCCAATTTTACGCCAAATGATGTAGGATTTTGTGCAGAGCAAAAAGAGCGTTGTTCTAGTTTTGGTGTAAGAATCGGGCGTGTGGTGGATGGATGTAGAACTATAAAGGGCTGCATCAGAAAGTGGATTTATAGATCTGCAAACGGACAGCCGGAACTTTTCACCGAAAGAGAAGCAAATGTGAAAAACATGGAGGATATCTTATGAACAAACTGCTTTCCTGCCGCTACAACATGGACATCGGCCGGGTAGAAGCCCGTTTCGCAGACGGCTCTGCCGTTGCCATCGACTGCATCGCCATCGAGGACGAGTACGGCAACACCCCGGCACAGCGGGCAGAGCTGGATTGGCTGCTGTACAACAGGCCGCTGGAGTACGCGCAGCTTGTGCTGAGTGATAAGATGGAGCATTATCTTTCCCTTGGCTGCGAACACGGCAGATTAGAGGACTAACCTTACATAGAAGCAACAACAGCCCCGCTCTGGTGAAGGAATCCAGAGCGGGGCTGTGTTGATGAAGGAGAAATGAAGGGAATATCAGGTTTTACAGATTCAGTTCGTACTGCTCCACGGTCAGGTTGACATCACTGCCGGTGGCTGCAAAGGTGATGTCCTGCGCCGACTGCGGGGTATAGATCCATGCGGTCATGGTCTGCTCGCCATCGTTGGCGAAAACTTCGATACTGTTCTTATCCAGCAGGATGCGGAGCTTGAGCGCACCGTTCTGGCTGCGGACCTTGCAGCTGCGGGTATGCACGATGTCGGCACGGGAACCGGCATAGCTGCGATCCAGCGTCAGCTGTGAGGTGTAGGGGTCGTAGGTCAGGCTGGTGTGATGGTCTGCATCGGCGGCCAGCTTCAGGATGAAGGAGCGGTATTCGCCGGGCTGCACCGTAACGGTCAGGTCGGCCACACGGCCTTGATGCCTTCCAGAGAAGTTTCGCTTTGCACCGTCACATTTTCGTGGAAGATGCGCTTGCCGTGAACTGCATCCAGTTCACGCACCGGGGTCTGAACAATGCGCCCGTCCTTGATGTGCAGCTCGCGGGGCAGATGGTCTGTCCGAACCACTTGCAGCCCTTGGCTTATCCTCGGTATCCGACCAAGTCTGCAGCCATGCGGTCATGATGCGGCGGCCATCCGGGGCAAGGGTGGTCTGGGTGGCATAGAAGTCGATGCCGCCGTCCATCAGCTGCACATTTTCTTTCGTGAAGGTGTGGGTGGCTTCGTCATAGCTGCCGATGAAGGCAATGACGTTGTGACCGTTGTGGAACTCGCCCTTGGGCAGCATCTCCATGGGCCCCAGCATCAGAACCTGCTTGCCGTCCAGCGGGAAGAAGTCCGGGCACTCCCACATTTTGCCGTACTGATTGTTGCAGCGTTCCAGCACCGTGACAAAGTGCCAGTCGAAGCCGTCCTTACTCTGGAACAGTGCCGCTGCGCCGCTGCCGTCCTCGGCCAGGCAGACGGTGACGGCGGAGTAGGTGCCGTCGGCCTCACGCCAGATCTTGGGGTCCCGGAAATCAAACTTGCTGAAGCCTTCCGGCAGGTCTTTCTGGGTCAGCACCGGGTTGCAGGCAGGCTTTTCGTAGTTGAGACCGTCACCAATGGCAATGCTCTGGGTCTGGATATCCCGCATCTCCCCATTGGGCTGCTTTTCTGCAATCACGCTGGTGTACATCAGCAGCTGCTTGCCGTCATCCATCTCGGTGGCAGAGCCGGAGAAGCAGCCGGGGCCATTGTCTGCCGGAGAATCCGGTGCAAGCGCACAGGGCAGATACTCCCAGTGCAGCAGGTCGGTGCTGACCGCGTGACCCCAGTGCATGGGCGCCCACCGCACATCGTAGGGATTATACTGATAGAACTGGTGATACTTCCCTTTATAATAAGAGAAACCGTTTGGGTCGTTCAGCCAGCCCACATAAGGAGTCATGTGGTAAGCAGGGCGTTCCGCCGGGGAAATGGCAGCGCCGTGCTCGGCTTCGTAGGCACGAGCTTTGTTCAAAATTTCACTTGGCATCGCGGATGCTCCTTGCGTCTTAGAATCAGGCGTTCGCCTTGTAGCGGTCGTATGCGCTCTGGTAAACTGCCAGCAGCTTATCCATGCCGCAGCTATTGGTCAGGGTGTCCAGATAGCTGCCCACTCGCTGTCGGAGGGGCCGCCGTCCTTCAGCCACAGACCTTCCTGCTCAGAGACTGCGTTCTCAAAATCAGCACGGTAGCGGTCGATGGTGTCCAACTCCTCGCTGGTGAACACGCAGTCGATGGGGTAGGTGGTGGCGTCATCCACAAAGGGCATCCAGTAGTTCTCAAGGTCGGTAAGACGCTCGATGGCGCGGTCCTCCATGTAGAAATACTCGTCGTAGTACTCGCTGAGGATTAGCTTCGGGCCCCAGACCTCGTAGGTGGATTTCAACTCACCGGCACCCTTGTTGTACTTTGCCTTGGCTTCTTCCTCGGTGATGGACTTCCACTTACCGTTGGCATCCTGCTCGGTGAAGAACACGCCGATGGGGCCGTATTGCAGCTGCATCACGGTCTCGCCGTCATACCACTGGTCAAAGAACTTCAGCAGGTTGGCGGGGCTCTGGCACTTGTTGGTCACGTTCAGGTTGCCGCTGTTGGTGCCGCCGCCGGTACGCACGGTGACGTTGTGGGTGCCGTCCGGGCCATCCAGCACCGGCAGGAACACATAGTCCTTGGCGTAATCGCCCATCAGTTCCTCGATGTACCACCATGTGGAAACGCCCAGATAGCCCTGTGCGCCCTTAGCCAGCAGCTGGTTGGCATCCTGACTGAACATCTCCACGTCCATCAGACCCTCGGCGTACCAGTCGTGGAAGTAGGTCACAGCCTTGCGGTAGTTATCCTCGGCGCAGACAAAGCGGCACTTGCCGTCCTTCTGCAGCACCAGATCGTTGCACACATCGTTGGGCCAGTTGGTGAAGCCGAAGCCTGCGTAGAAGATGTTCTGACCCCAGCACCACTCGTCAAAGCCAGTGGACATGGGATGGTGCTGCCGGGAGCGTTGCCGTAGACCTTGGCAGACATATCGTTGTCCTTGAAAGCCTTCAGGGCGGTGTGCAGTTCGTCCAGCGTAGTGGGCACTGCCAGCCCCAGCTCGTCCAGCCAACGCTTGTTGATCATGGAGAACTGCGGAATGGTGAAGATGCTGTAATCCTCGTCGGCACCGATGCCTGCAGTGCCCATCTGCTCGGCAGCGGGCAGACCGTAGATGCAGCCGTCGCTCATGGTGATGGCAGCGCGGATGTTGGGATGCTCGTCCAGGATCTTGGTCAGGTTGGGCATGGTCTCGGCGTTGATGTAGGGGGTCAGGTCCAGGAACGTGCCGTCTGCACCGTAGTTGGCGATATCGTAGTTGGAGAAGCCCACACCCATAAAGGCATCCGGCAGCTGGTCGCCTGCAATGCGGATGTTCACCTGCTCGCTGAGGGAGTTGCTCATGGTCTCGTAGTTGAGTTTAATGCCCACGTTATCTGCCAGCTTCTTCAGCACCTCGTTGTCGTTGTAGCCGGGGCTCAGGGCAGACTGACCGCCCACGATGTCAAAACTGGTCTGGTCGGTGTTGGAAGGATCGGGTGCATCGGTTTTCTTGCTGCCGCCGCAGGCAGACAGCGCCATGGCAGAACCGGCAACGGCACAAGCCTTCAGGAAATTGCGGCGAGAAATCATTTTTTTCATGGTTGTTCTCCTTATCTATAACGTTATGTCAGGCTCTTTTCGTTTTCTGGAATGGGCAAGGGCTTCAGTGCCTCTTGCGGTGCCCTGTTTCGGCCGCAGGCCGCGGTCGCAATTTTAGCCTTTCACGCACCTGCCATGAAGCCTTTTTCAAAATATTTCTGTACGAAAGGGTAAACGATCAGCATGGGGGCGGCTGCTACGATGATGGACGCAAACTTGACCATCTCGGTCAACTTGTTCAGCTCGGCAAAGCCGCCGGACACCATGGAGGACTGGCTGGCGCTGGTGGAGCTCTTGATCAGGATATTGCGCAGCACCAGCGGCAACGGAGCCTGATCGGCTCTCAGGTAGATCAGAGCGGTGAACCAGTCGTTCCAGTAGGCCACCATGCTGTACACCACCATAACGGCCATAATGGAACGGCTCAGGGGGATGACCATCTTTACAAAGACGGTCCACTTGGAGGCACCATCGATCTCGGCGGCTTCCAGCAGCTCACGGGGAATGTTGTTCTCAAAGAAATTTCGGACGATGATGACATTGCCGACCGCCACGACACCGGGCAGGAACAACGCCCACATACTGCCCAGCAGACCCGTTTCCTTGACGATCAGGTAGGTAGGAACCAGACCGCCGCCGAAATACATCGTAATGACGAAGAACAGACTGATGTATTTGCGTCCGGGCAGGTCTTTGACGCTCAGCGGATATGCCACCAGATAGATCATGACCACCGAATAAATCGTGCCGATGACGGTGTACTTGATGCTGTTCACAAAACCGGAGAACAGGGCGCTGTCTGCAAACACCGCCTGATATCCCTTCAGGGTGAACTGGCTGGGCAGCAGGAAGGTCTTGCCGGCGTAAACATCATAAGGATCGGAGAAGGATGCCACCAGAACGTAGTACAGCGGGTAGGCCACGATGAGCATGACGGCGGCGCAGATGACCACCAGAACGATGTCGCTGACCTTATCGGACAGACCGCCGGGCTTCTTTTGACGGGATGCTGCAATGTTTTTTGCCATAACGGTTCGCCCCCTTTACACAAAGCTGACGTCTGCCGCCTTCTTGGCGATGCGGTTGACGATGATGAGCAGGATGATGTTGACCACCGTGTTGAACAGACCCACAGCGGTGGAATAGCTGTACTTGGCGTTGATGATGCCCTGTTCGTAGACGTACACGGCAATGATATCGCTGGTGGCCTTGTTCAGCTCGGTCTGCAGCAGCAGCACCTTTTCAAAGCCCACGTTCATCAGGTTGCCTACACTCATAATGAGCTGCAAAACGATCATGGTACCAGCTCCGGAATATCAATGTGCAGGATGCGCTGGAACATGGACGCGCCGTCGATCTTGGCGGCTTCGTACAGGCTGGTATCCACAGCAGCCAGACACGCCATATAAATGATGGTGCCCCAGCCGGCTTCCTGCCAGATGCCGGATGCCACATAAATGGTACGGAATGCGGCGCTCTCCGAGAGGAAGTCCACGCTGGTGCCCAGGATCAGGTTCAGCAGACCGCCGGACGGACTGAGGAAGATCTTGATCATACCACAGATGACCATGGTAGAAATGAAGTGGGGTGCGTACAGCACCGTCTGCACCACCCGCTTGAACTTTGCAAAGCGCAGCTGGTTGATGCACAGGGACAGGATGATGGGGATGGGGAAACTCCACAGCAGGCTGTACAGGCTCAGCAGCACGGTGTTTTTGATCATGCGCACACAGTTGGGTGCGGTGAAGAACCGTTCAAACCAGTACAGGCCGACCCACTCGCTGCCGGTGATGCCGCGGCTTGCCTTGAAATCGCGGAAGGCGATCTGGATGCCGTACATGGGCCAGTACTTATAAACGATGGTCAGCACCACCGGGATCAGCAGCATCACATAGAGCTGCCAGTTTTCCCGCAGCCGTTGGCTGAGGCTTTTGCGGTGGACCGGGATAGCGTCCAGCTGACGTGCAGCAGCTGGCGAGGTCTGCGTCATAAAAACTCCTCCTTCTTGTTTTTATGCTGCCCACAGGCCCGTGGGCGGGGTCCCCTGCCGTTCGGGGATCGTTCTTGTCGTTTCTCGTGAAACGTTACACAGCTTGTACTATAAAGATAGCACGGTGTATATTCCATGTCAACCGGATTTTTTGAAAAAACCGGTTTGTATCCATGTTTTCAACGTTTTGTACACTTGCGATAGGATGTTTTTGTGCAAAATGCATCATCACGCGTTCGTGAAACGATTCATGAAATTTCACGAAAAAGCCTTTACATTCTGGAAAAACCATGCTATACTGAAGCTGCAAGAACCTCAGAGTTAGCAGGAATACAGCAAAATTTCCTTTGATATATATCCACTTGAAATAGAAACGTTTCACGAACAAAGGAGTGGCCCGCATGGCAAAACAGAACACCGCCCCTACTATGAAGGATGTGCCAAGGAGGCAGGAGTCTCTCTGGGCACTGTATCCAAGGTCATCAACGGCATCCCGGTGGGCGAGGAATACCGCAAAAAGGTGGAGCAGGCCATCAAGGAACTGGACTACCACCTGAACGCCTATGCGCGCGGCCTGAAAAGCAACCGCACCAATACCATCGCCGTCATCCTGCCCACCATCGCACATCCCTATTTCGGCCTGATCGCTCATTGCATCAACAGCTCGCTGCAAAAGCGCGGCTACCGGATGCTGCTCTGCGATACCGACTATGACAATGAAAAAGAGCAGGAAATGATCCGCATGGCCGAGCAGAACAAGGTGGACGGCATCATTGCCCTGACCTATGACCCGAAGCTGGAAGTACCCTCGGAGATCAACTCCGTCTCCATCGACCGGTATCTCGGCGCCAACATCCCCTGCGTGGCATCAGATAACTACGCAGGCGGGCGGCTGGCCGCCGAAAAGCTGATGGAAAACGGCTGCAGGAAGCTCGCCTTCCTGCGCGTCGGTTCCAGCATCGTGGGCGAGACCAACAAACGCAAGGACGGCTTTGTGGCCGCCTGTGAAGCCGCAGGCGTTCCTTATGAAATAAAGAATCTGGAAGATGCGCGGGACGGCATCGTCTTTGACCCCATGGCCGAGTTCGCGGTGTTCCTGGACGATCATCTGCAGGACGGCGTGTTGGAGTTTGACGGCATCTTCTGCGTGACCGACCGTCTGGCCTACCAGATTGTTCAGCTGCTGCGTCTCATGGGGCTTCGGGTGCCCGAGGACGTGCAGGTCATCGCTTTGACGGGCTGCGCACCTTCGGCGACATGGATTATTACTGTTCCACCATCGTTCAGCCCGTGGGACGCCATCGCAGAGACCTGCGTGGAAGTCGTGCTGAACGAGAACCGCGCCAATACCCCCTCCCTGCTGTGCCTGCCGGTCAGCTATGCTTACGGCGGCACCACCAAGGGATGACCGCCCCGGAAAAAGGCCGGTGGTACTGGGTCAGGAACTGGCTGCATTACCACTGGGTCTATCTCGTCATCGCAGCCGTGGTGCTCTGGGTGGGCATCAGCTGGCTGGCCAACGCCCTGCACTGGGGCGAGACCCTGCCGGACTATCAGATCGCCTATGTGGCAAAAGTGCTCTGCCGGAGGATACTGCCCGCTCCATTGAAAGCGCCTTTGCGCAGTACGGCGAGGATCTGAACGGAGACGGCGTTGTCTGCGTCAGGCTCAACCAGTACGTCAGCGATACCGAGGACAAGGAAAACGCTTCCACCTATGCACTGGCGGCGCAGATGCAGTTTTTGGCGGATATGAACGCCGAGGAAAGCTATTTTCTGCTGCTGGATGACCCGGCGCATTTTCAGCTGGACTATCAGGCACTTGCCAACTGGACGGCACTCCGCCGGGCGACAACGACTATACCGCCGCCGGGAAAACCGTGTGCTGGGCAGACTGTCCGGCCTTGGTCGAAGCGGACCTTGGAACGTATCAGACCACCGTGTTGGGAACCACCGTTACTGGCAGCGGCGCAGAACTGGTAAACGGATTATTTTTAGGCCGCAGGGCCTTTTATGAAGAGCCCAAGAACGAAAAAGCCGCCCTTGCCCGGGAAGGAGCACAGCGGCTGTGGGAGATTCTGACGGAAGGAGCAACTCCATGAAACGGAACTGGTTGTGTGTTGTAGCACTTGCGCTGGCGGCAGTTCTCTGTACTGGCTGCGGTGTGAAGGACGAGGATTTGAAAAGCGACCCGCTGGTCAATGCAGATGGCACAGCACCGGTGGGCAGTACACTGGTCGCTCCTGCGCCGCAGGATGATTTCGTTCTGCTGGACAACAAGGATATCCTCTCTGCAAACGGTCTGTATTACGCTTCGTGGGTCAACGGCGATGCCCAGCCTACGAAAACAGTGAGGGCAAGACCGTGGACCTCTACGATGCGCAGCTCACGCTTGTCGTGCAGGAAAACAAGACGGAGGACAAAGCCGCCTCTGCGGTAGAGGGCTGGCAGACGCTGGCACAGCAGAACTACGATATTTCCGACACACAGACCCTGACTGCCGCCGGGCAGGAATATACGGTCATTCAGTTCACCTATCAGGATGAAAGCAATCCGTATGCGTCTGGCGTTGCGGCCTTCGCACAGCGCGGCACAAGTGCAATCGAGTGGGAACTTTCCTGTCAGGACAGCTATTCCGGCGATGCGCTGAAAGTCCTGACCGATTTTCTGAACAGCTGTACTTATTAAAGGAGGGCTTTCCATGGGACTGTTTTTTCCGAGTGACCCCATCGTCCACGGCCAGCGCGCTAAGGGTCTGCCCCGTTATCAGGAACTTCTGGAACGCGACTGGAAAAGTTTCCTCTTCGCCAACTTCGTGACGCTGGGCCTGTGCATCCCGTATGGTCTGGGCGTGGGGTACGCCCTGCTTTCTTCCAGCCTACTGGTGCTGCTCCCGGTCTGCATTCTGGGCGGGCTTCTGGTCGGCCCGGCGATCTCCGGCATGATGGATGCGTTGTTCCGCAGCTACCGGGATGCACCCCGCGGCTGGTGGGAGAATTACTGCAAAGCCATGCGCCAGAACTGGAAAGCCTCCCTCCTGCCCGGCATCGTATTCTGCCTTGCGCTGGGCATCGAGCTGTTCTTCGGCATGGTGCTGTTCTCTGCGGAACAGCTGCCGGGCATCGGGACACTGGCCGTTTTCTTTGTCGGACTGCTGTTGCTGCTGATGCTGTTCACCGCCTTTTGGCCGCAAGTCGTCCTGTTTGAGGAAAGCAACCTGCACCGACTGCAAAACGCCATCCTGTTCTGCCTGAAATATGGCAAGCATGTGATCGGCACGGCGATCCTGCAACTGGGCTGGTGGCTTCTGTTCGTGTTGTTTTTGCCGTGGACGGGCTTTCTGGTGCCGTTCCTCGGTGTGTGGTTTATCTGGTTCGTCTGCTTCTTTTTGCTGTACAACGATTTCAATGCCGCCTATGGCATTGAAGAAAAAATCAGCCAGCAGTTCCCGGAGCAGACACCCCACTATGATGAATGATAAGGAGAGCAACCATGGACATTGTAACGATTGGTGAAGTTTTGATCGACCTGACCCAGACCGGCAAGGATGCGCGCGGCATCCCTCAGTTTGCCGCAAACCCCGGCGGCGCCCCGGCAAATCTGGCTGTGGCTGCGTCCAGACTGGGCGCGCAGACCGCCTTTATCGGCAAGGTGGGTGCGGATGCCTTTGGCCGCTACCTGAAAGAGGTTCTGGCAGAGAACAAGGTGGACGTTTCCGGCATGGCTGTGGATGCAGACCACCCCACCACCATGGCGGTGGTCTCGGTAGATGCCACCGGTGAGCGGGATTTCAGCTTCTACCGCAGCGCCAACGCTGACGTGATGCTGTGCAAAGAGGACATTTCGGACGAGGCTCTGAAAGCTGCCAAAATCGTCCACTTCGGCTCTGTCAGCCTGACCGCTGACCCCTCCCGCACCGCTACGCTGGATGCTGCTGCCCGCGCCAAAAGCTGGGTGCTGTCATTACTTATGACCCGAATTACCGTGCCAACCTCTGGAAGAGCAAAGAGGACGCCATTGCCCAGATGAAAGCTCCCCTGCCGCTGGTGGATATTCTGAAAGTGTCCGATGAAGAGCTGCCCCTGCTTACCGGCACCACCGACTGCGAGAGCGGCACGGCACAGCTGGCACAGAACGGCATCAAGCTGATTTTCGTCACCTTGGGTGCAAATGGCGTGTTCTACCGCTTTGGGGACAAGACCGGCCATGTGGCTGGCGTTCCCTGCAAGGTAGGCGACACCAACGGCGCAGGCGATACCTTCTTTGGGGCTGCTCTGTCCAAACTCTGCAAGGAGGAGCTGGACACCCTGACGGTGGACAAGCTGGAAGGCATTCTGTCCTTTGCTAACAAAGCGGCCAGCATTACCACCAGCCGCCACGGTGCTATCCCCGCCATGCCACCCTTGCGGAAGTGGAGGGTTGAGCCATGGCAGCAAAGCAGGAATTTGCGTCCCGGTTCGCCAAGCATAAGAACGAGCTGGAATGGCTGTTCATGGAACTGTACCACAACCGGGAAGGGCTGGAAGTTCTGGAGCGGGAGATGGCAGAAGCCTACAACGCCCGCAGCGCCGAGTTGAAAGCATTGGACAAGGCACGCTCTGCCGACCCGGAGTGGTACAAGCGGGGCAA
>ENA-OQIR01000877-OQIR01000877.1-human-gut-metagenome-genome-assembly--contig:-NODE-877-length-11724-cov-3.735535_pt1 | contig 11724 bp, 8 predicted proteins | sample MGYA00242580_ERZ504745 | MGnify/ENA primary metagenome ERZ504745 (study PRJEB26092, sample SAMD00036214) | human gut metagenome | host: Homo sapiens | study: EMG produced TPA metagenomics assembly of... | reverse complement strand
ACTCGCAAGGAGCGGACGATGAACTGGCAATCATTGACTATAAAGAAGTAGTACAATAACGCTCTTGAGTTCTCAAACCACCACCGCACCAGCAAGCCGCCCAATCTCCAGGAGCGAGGCCGCCGTGCTGAGCAGCAAGAGATAAACTTACACGAGAACCCGCAATCGCGCAACCCGCAGCACAATGAAGCACGGAACCGTTGGAAATCCAACGTTCCATCGGCGTGTCGAAACTTGACAAACCAGGCCCGACCAACCCCGCAACCACCGAAACCATCCCCGCAATCGCCCATTCCATCCCCGCAAATCCGCAATCGCATCCGCATTTTGTAACCGCAAAACGGCGTTACGGGTAACAAAAGCCGGAAGGGAAAGCCAAAACGGGACGGTCACGGGAAGAAGAACCAGGAAACTGCGACACGAATCGCAAATGCTACCAGCGGCGCCCGCAATGCTTGCCACCGATGCCAGACTTGCCATTCGCACCCCACGGACCGCGGCCTTCGCCATGCAATACACCCAAGTGATGTTTCATGGCAACCAGCATGATATGCGTATCTTCCAAACCGAGGTGGCGCTCCGACTTGCTTTCATCGAGCGCGCCCTGCCGCTTGGCGTATGCGTCCAACGTGTTATTGCCGTACGGATGCTCGCGTCCGGAATTGACCCTTCATCCCAACGGCGGCTCATCGGCAACGTGTCGATAATCGTAATCTTGCCCGCACGGTAGCTTTCCGCATATCCAGCCACATTCAACATGAAGAAGCTATGTTCGAAACGAGCGTTGTGCGCTACGTACGGTTGCTGCTCCAATCGCTGCAGCAAACCGATTTGAGCCTCCGGCCACTCATCGAACAGGCGGAAGCCGGACGCACGATCACGTACATCGATACCGGTCAAATCGAGAATCAGCGGATTACCGAGCGTCGCGTTCTCGGCAGGAACGCCGAACGACAGACGCGACTGACCATACGCATCGCCCGTTTCGTAATAACTCTGCTCGTATTGGTATCCAGTAGGTGCGGCAGCAGGGCGAGGGGAAATCATGTTCATATATTCAAAGCCGACGTCGATGATGTACACACGCGCCGGGTCAGTACCGGTGGTTTCGATGTCGATTCCCATGACATTGTCCACATCGCGTCCAGGAAGATAAGCGTCACGCCAATCCGATTTGCGGTATTCAGCCATCCGACGCAACTGCGCCGATTCAGCGGATTTCGTTTCCGAACCGTAATCAAACAACGTGGAGCCGCCCGGATTGGTTACTCCACTCAGGTTCGCGCGCGACATGGCATAGTCACTGGCTCGCTTCTGACTTTTCTCTGCGGCACGACGGGCGGCGCGGCCGTTAACGATGTCAGCGGTTCGATCCTGAATATCATCCAACGATACTCCCCCGGAAGCCAAAGCCGAACCGGGCAGCAGCACCGGAACCGTCACGCGCTCACGTCGTTCCTCGGTGACCGTCCACAATCCCATCGCCACGCCAATCTGTCGCAGAACAGCGATTTCGTCGCACAACCGACGGTTCGCGTAAGCAAGCGCGCGCGGCAGCCGATAGGAAGCGATAAGTCGGTCGTAATCCATCATGAACGTGCTGTTGCACTGCGCGATGGTCGGTTCGAGCCGATCTCGAATCGCAAGATCATCTTTCAACAGGGCGTGCAGCTGCGGGGCGGAAAGTTGCGGCGACGAGGACCGCAGCATTGCCAACAAATCAACGTGCTGTCTTGTGGCGGCACCAATGCCGTTACGCAGGTCAAGGGAAGACACCCATCGCCAGTCGATCGGCTGGTTGTCGGCGTCATTCGGCATCGATGCGACCATTGTTCGATGTCCTGCTTCGCGTCATCCAGCCAGGAAAGATTCATCGTCGATTCGTTCATACCTGCCCATCGTAGCCGATACCCACCTTCAGCGTGTAAGAATGTGCAACAAACCAACGTGCGCATTCCTCTTTGTGAGAACACAACCATGCGAGTTCGAATGACGGTGTTCATTACGAAACCGCGCGCGGATACATCCATGCGAAACGGTTGCCATACGAATTTTCACATAGCGCAAATGTGACCATTTCCCAGCAAAAATCCAGAATCGACTTTCATTTTTGAATCCCGGAACGCAATAAACGTTCCAAATCAACGAAAGGAACTGCAATGTCAGAAACACATTCCACCACTGAAAACAACAATTCGCATTGCTGCGACAACACCTGCGGCAATGCCGACGACCGCGTTGTTCCTGACAGCGTGGAAATCAATCCGCTGTTCGCCCGTCCGAAGGAAGCCCAGGCGTTCTCGAAATTTACCATTCCACAGAAGGGTAGTCTGCCGGAAACCGCCTACCAAGTGGTGCATGACGAGGCCATGCTGGATGGCAACGCGCGACTCAATCTTGCAACTTTTGTGAGCACGTGGATGGACGATCATGCGAACCGCCTGTACATGGAGGCGGCCGACAAGAACATGATCGACAAAGACGAGTACCCGAAAACCGCCGAAGTCGAATCGCGCTGCTGGCACATGCTCGCCGATCTATGGCATGCGCCCGATCCAATGAATGCCATCGGAACCTCCACCATCGGCTCGTCGGAAGCTTGCATGCTGGGCGGACTCGCGTTGAAGCGCCGTTGGAAGGAAGCCCGCGAAAAGGCCGACCTGCCGACCGATCGTCCGAATCTGGTGATGAGCAGCGCCGTGCAGGTGTGCTGGGAGAAGTTCTGCAACTATTTCGACGTGGAACCACGCTATGTGCCGATTTCCGAGGACCACAAAGTGCTCGACGGCCATGATCTCGACAAGTATGTCGATGAGAACACCATCGGCGTGGTGGCCATCATGGGCGTGACCTATACGGGTATGTATGAGCCGGTCGAACAGATCAGCGAAGCACTGGACCGCATCGAGGAGCGCACCGGACTTGATGTGCGCATCCATGTGGACGGCGCTTCGGGAGGTATGATCGCACCATTCATCCAGCCGGACCTCGCATGGGACTTCCGCGTCAAGCGCGTTTACTCCATCAGCACCTCCGGTCACAAGTACGGTCTGGTCTACCCCGGTTTGGGATGGGTCGTATGGCGCGAAACCGCTGACCTGCCGGAAAGCCTTATTTTCAAGGTGAGTTATCTCGGCGGCGAAATGCCGACTTTCGCACTGAACTTCTCCCGTCCGGGCGCACAGGTACTGCTGCAGTACTACATGTTCCTGCGTTTGGGATTCGACGGGTATCGAAGGGTGCAGCAGACTTCGCATGATGTGGCGAAATATCTGTCGGGCGAGATCGAGCAGATGGATGATTTTACGCTGTGGAACGACGGTTCCGACATTCCGGTGTTCGCATGGATGCTCAACGACAAGCCGGATCGCAAGTGGAATCTGTACGATCTGCAGGATCGGCTGCGCATGAAGGGATGGCTGGTGCCGGCTTATCCGATGCCGGTGGATCTGACGCAGGTGACCGTGCAGCGCATTGTGGTGCGTAACGGTTTCAGCCACGATATGGCCGAAGCGTTCATCAAGGATCTGAAGTCGTGTGTGAAATATCTGGACGGACTGCGCTCACCAATGCCAAGCGAGGCTCGTGCATCCGGATTCCACCACTGATATTTCGCGTCATTCCACGAATTCCATCGTTTCCCGCATTAAGGAAATTCATGTTCATTCCCACAACGATTATGTTTACGAAAGCTGGCTGCAATGACTGTTCATATGACAAAGCCGCTTGCTGTGGTAGCGCACGATGCAAGCGCAGCTGCACATCCCGGGTCCGCACGTTCCACGACGAACGCTGCGACGGCACCGACAACAACGCCACGCAATCCGTCTGCCGTCGCAGGAAACCGCAATCGTACGGGCATACCTGCGCATGCCGGGGCGAATAGAGGGAACGGCGCTGACGGGCACGGCGCAATCGCAAGCACGGCAACCGTTGCCAATAAAACCGGCAAAACCATGATGACAGTCAGCCAACTGGCGATGTTGACCGTGGTGGCGGTGGCCTCGCTACGCTCTCTGCCGGCCATGGCCGATTATGGTCTCGCTTCCATTCTGCTGTATCTCATTCCGGCGGTCGTTTTCCTGGTGCCGACCGCGCTGGTGGCTGCCGAACTGGCCACCGGCTGGAAAGGTGGCGTGTACGTGTGGGTGCGTGAGGCGTTCGGCAATCGCATCGGATTTCTCGCCATTTGGCTGCAGTGGATTCAGAATGTGGTGTGGTATCCGATACAGATTGCGTTCATCGCCGTCAGCCTGTCGTATGTGTTCGGCATGGGTGGCTTGGGCAATAATGGCGTATATGTGGCCGCGGTGATCATCGTGTTGTATTGGGCAAGCACGATGGTGGCGTTGCGCGGCGGCAATCTGTTCGCCAAGGTCGGGTCGATTTCGGGACTTATCGGCACGCTGTTTCCTGCGTTGCTGCTTATCGTCTTCGGCATTATCTGGCTGGCGATCGGTAAGCCAGTGCAGACCTCCCTGCACGCATCCGCGCTGCTTCCGCCGTGGACGGGCATCGCGTCGATTGTGCTAATCGTATCCAATGTGCTCGCCTACGCGGGTATGGAGGTCAATGCCGTGCATGCCAACGACTTGGAGCATCCGGGACGTCAATTCCCACGCGCCATTGCACTAGCGACCGCGCTGATTCTGCTGGTACTTGTGCTGCCGACTTTGGCAATCGCCTTTGCTGTGCCGCATCGTGAGCTGGGGCTCATCGACGGCATCAATCTGGCGTTCAGGGAGTTCTTCGACCATTTTGGCATGGGTTGGGGCACTCCGGTGATTTCGCTGCTCATCGCGCTAGGCGCGTTCGCTTCCGTGGTGGCTTGGATAGCTGGTCCTTCTCGCGGTTTGCTAGCGGCCGCCCGCACGGGACTGATGCCTCCCGCGCTGCAGAAGCGCAATGCCCACGACGTGCAGGAAGGCATTCTGATTCCGCAAGGCATTATCGTGACCGTGCTGGCGTTGCTGTTCGTGTTGATCCCCAATGGCAACACGGCTTTCGCGACGCTGGTGGATATGGCGACCGCGCTGTATCTGGTGATGTACATGTTGATGTTTGCCGCCGCGATTCGTCTGCGCAACACCCATCCAGAAGTCCGCCGCACGTATCGAGTTCCTGCGATTCGGTTGGTCGCGGGCGTCGGTTTCGTCGCTTCCGCCGCGGCATTCGTGTTGACTTTCGTGAGACCGGCTGGTTTCACCGGTTTGGATAGCGTTTCATATGCGATTCTTGTGGCTGTAGTCGTGCTTGTGCTCGGTTTACCGCCGCTGGTGTTGTATGGAATGCGCAAGCCTGGCTGGGATCTGCGTTCGGATGCCGAGCGGAACACGGATACGTACGATGTGCTAGTGAATCCGGAATACTGAAATATTGGAATATTTGGAATACTCATGTTTCGAACATTCCAATAATCCCGAATATGATGAATGCCTCCCAAGTGTTCGCCTGGGAGGCATTCATCGTTCTTGTCTCGTTCGTTTACGCGATTACAGTTCGAAGCCGAGTTCGGCCGCCGCTTCGGTCGGTACCGGATCCTCGCACCAGAAATCCTCAAGGTTCTCATTGGTGGTCAGGCTTCGGATTTCGGCCTGGTCGATGTACAGTTCACCGCTCAAATGGTCGGTTTCATGCTGGAAGATGCGGGCCGGCCAGCCGTGCAGATGTTCCTCATGCTTGTTGCCGTCCTCATCCTGCCAACGGGCGGTGATGTCAAGCCAACGCTTGCGTACGGCCTGGTAACCGTCGAAGCTCAGGCAGCCTTCGTAGAAGCTGCGGGTTTCGGTGCCGATCGGCTCGTAGCTGGGGTTGATGATGGCGTGGAAGGGGAATTCCGCGGCTTCGCGCGGATCGCCATCATCGCCTTCGCATACGTGGTCTTCGACGACGGCCAAAGCCAGACCGAGACCGATCTGGGTGGCTGCGAGGCCCACGCCCGGCGCTTCCAGCATGGTGGTGCGCATGGTGTCGATGAGCTTGTCAAGCGTTTTGCGGCTCAACTGGCCGTCGTAGGCGATGGTCTGCTGGCGTAATACCGGTTCGCCGGCCTGCACAATCGGCATGATTTTCTCTTTGCCGCCGGTTTTGATGAGCTTTTCGACCTCGCGGTTGAGTTCGAGGTCCACTTTCGAGTTGTGTCCGAACATGGGGCATATCTCCTTGCGGGCTCTTACAGGGTGAGTTCGTCGGCGACGACCTTGGCGAGGCGATCGCACACTTCGTCTGCCTGCTGCTGGGTTTCGGCTTCGGCCATGACGCGCACGAGCGGCTCGGTGCCGGACGGACGCAGCAGCACGCGGCCGGTGTCGCCCAGCAGCTTCTCTTCGCGTTCCACCGCGGCCTGCACCTTGGCGTTGGTCTTGGCGGCCATCTTGTCCACGTTCGGCACGTTGATGAGCGTCTGCGGCAGCTGCGGGAAGTCGGCGGCCAGTTCCTTCAGGCTCTTACCGGATTTGACGACCTCGTTGCACAGGGTGAGCGCGGTCAGGGTGCCGTCGCCGGTGGTGGCGAATTCACGGTTGATCACGTGGCCGGACTGCTCGCCGCCGAGCGAATAATCGCCTCGCAGCATCTCCTCAAGCACGTAACGGTCGCCCACGTTGGTCTGCACGGTCTTGATGCCCATGGAACGCAGGGCCAACTTCAGACCGAGGTTGCTCATCACCGTCACGACGAGGGTGTCATGGTTGAGCTTGCCCGCGTTCTTCTTGGCGCGCGCCAGAATGCCCATGATCTGATCGCCGTTGACCATGTTGCCATCCTCATCCACGGCAAGGCAACGGTCGGCATCGCCATCGAAGGCAACGCCCATGACGGCGCCGGAGGCCTTGACCATGGCCTGCAGCTGCTCAGGATGGGTGGAGCCGGCGTTCTTGTTGATGTTGTAGCCGTCCGGCGACGCGTTGATGACGGTCACGTCGGCGCCGGCGCGGCGCAAGGCTTCCGGAGCGACCACGGACGTGGCGCCGTTCGCGCAATCGGCCACGATCTTCAGGCCCTTCAGCGGCGTCGGCTGCGACTTGTCCGGACCGACCGGCGCGATGGCGGAAACCAGATGGTCGATGTACAGGTTGGTTGCGGTGGCGGTGTCATGGCTGACACGACCCACGCCGCGCCGGTAGGACGATCCCAATCCTGGCCGAGCACCGCTTCGATCTCGTCTTCCTTGGTGTCGGGCAGCTTGAAGCCGCCGCGGGCGAAGAACTTGATGCCGTTGTCGGGCATCGGATTGTGGGATGCGGAGATCACCGCGCCCATTTCCACGTTGAGCACGGACGTCAGGTATGCGACGCCCGGCGTCGGGATGATGCCGGCGTCGATCACGTCGAAGCCGCCGGCGGACATGCCAGCGGACAATGCGGCGGCAAGGAAATCGCCGGAAACTCGTGTATCACGACCGACCAGCGCACGGCGACGGCTTTCGAATTCGCTCCGCTCGTCATCGCCCAGCACACGCACCGCGGCGTCACCCAAATCGAGCGCCAGCTGTGCCGTCAAATCCCTATTCGCCAATCCTCGAACGCCGTCGGTTCCGAACATACGTGGCATGAGTCTCAAATCCTCGCTATCTGCAAACGATATTTCCGTGACCTATCGTACTCAACCGTGCCGCCGAAACCAGCAGGTGACGACGCAATCGCATAACACTTCACAATTCAAAGCATTTCACGGCGCGCAATGCCCTTTTCGTGTCGCACGACTTTGATTTCAAGGCGGAAAATCAAGTCGTGCGGCAACACTTGATAAAGAAATACCCCTAACTATCATTTCCGTTGAAAACCAGCAAAAATAAGAGTTAGAGGGTATGAAAGCCAGCACGCTTGTCGCACAACTTTGAAAAATGCCTCCAAAATCAAAGTCGTGCGACAGCCTTCGACGCAAAATGCCCCCTAATCCTTATTTTCAAGCGGAAAACGAGGATTAGGGGCATAAATGCCGATATGCCCGTCGCATGACTTTGAAAATCGCACCCAAAATCAAAGTCGTGCGACGACATGACGGCTCTTAAGCGGGAACGTTCCTGTCGCCCCTGCTATCAGAGCGCGGCGTTGAAGTCGCGCACTTTCAGCGTGCGGTGAGAAGCCTCGACGTTGCCACGCACAATGCGCTGCAAGGCGTTGTCCGCGTCCTTATGGGAGGCGAGCCAGGCGTCGCCCAGCTCCACGAGCTTCGCCGGATCGGCATAGCCGGATACAGGCCTTCGAGCAGCGCTTCCGCCATGTGGAAGGTCTTGTGCTCCCAAATCCAGTCGGCGACCTCGAAATACTTCTCGGCGTACGGTTCGGCCAAGTCGGCGCGCGGGGTGGCTGCGAAGCCACCGGCCACAGCCTCAAGCTGCATGTTGGTCAGCTCGTCGTTGTGCAGGGCCTCGTTCCAAGCCCATGCCTTCGCTTCGGCGGTACCGGCCACGGCGCGTGCGCCATAGGCGAACTCACGGTTCTCGGTGGTTTCGCGCTTGGCCAGTTCGGCGTCGATTCCCGCCTGGTCGATCGCGTTGACGGTGCTCAGCGCGTTGATGATGGTCCAGCGGAAGTTGTTGTCGATTTCCAGACCGTCGAATGCCACGGAACCGTCGAGCAGGCCCTTCGCGTTGGCGACGAACGCCTCGTCGCCCGGCTCGCCGTAGCCCAGGTAGGCGGTGACGAGCTGGAACTGTTCGTCGGAGCCGGCCTTGGCCTGACCCGCCAGCTTGAACAGTTCGGCGGCCACATGCTTCACGATCTCGGCACGCTCTGCCGGAGCGGTGTAATGCCATGCGGTGGTGCTGACCTGTGCCAGCGCGTAACGGAAGGTGGTGGACTCGTGTTCGGTGGCGAGCGCGGCCAGCGAGGTGTCGATGAACTGGCGTGCCGGCAGTTCGCCGTCGCGGGTCATGTCCCACAGGGCGAGCCAGATCACGGAACGGGCGAGCGCGTCGTCGAAGCGGTACAGGTTGCTTGTCGCGAATGCGAGGCTCTTGTCGTCGAAACGCAGCTTCGTGTAGGTCAGGTCGTCGTCGTTCACCAGAATCAGCGACGGACGTGCCTTGCCCGCGGCCGCGTCGACGACCGTCAGTTCGCCGTCGACGTCCAGTTCGAAACGGTCGGTGCGCACGATCTTGCCGGTTTCCGGATCCTCGTTGTAGAAGCCGACGGCGAGACGGTGGGCGCGCAGCACGGGATGCTCGGCCGGAGCGGTCTGGCGCAGGGCGAGACGCTTGATGGTGCCGTCCTCGTTCTCTTCGACTTCGGTGGCGATGGTGTTGATGCCGGATTCCTCAAGCCACTGGGCGCTCCACGCCTTCAGGTCGCGGCCGGAAGTGAGTTCCAGTTCGGCGAGCAGGTCGGCGAGGGTGGCGTTGGAGTAGGCGTGCTTGTTGAGGTAGTTGTTGATGCCCTTGAAGAACTTCTCACGGCCCACGTAGTACACGAGCTGCTTCAGCACGGAGGCGCCCTTGGCGTAGGTGATGCCGTCGAAGTTGACGTAGGTGTCGTTGAGGTCGTTGATCGGGGCGACGATCGGGTGGGTGGTGCTCAGCTGGTCCTGACGCAGCGCCCAGCTCTTTTCGCCGGAGCTGAAGGTTGCCCAGGCGTCCTTCCATTCGGTGGCTTCGGCGGTGGCGAGGGTGGACGTGAACTCGGCGAAGGATTCGTTGAGCCACAGGTCGTTCCACCACTTCATGGTCACGTAGTCGCCGAACCACATGTGGGCGAGCTCGTGCAGCACGGTGACCACACGGCGTTCCGCATAGCGTCGGTGACCTTGGATTCGAACACGTACTGGTCGCGGATGGTGACCATGCCGATGTTCTCCATGGCGCCGGCGTTGTATTCCGGCACGTAGATCTGGTCGAACTTGGCGTACGGGTACGGCACGCCCCAGGTCTTGGCGTAGAAGGCGAAGCTTTCTTGGTGATGTCGAACAGGTAGTCGACGTCCTTGCTGAAGGCCTTGGCGAGCGCCTGGCGGCAGTACATGGCCATCGGCACGGTGCGGCCGTCCTCATTGGCGTATTCGGTGTGCCATTCGGCGTACGGTCCGGCGCAGATGGCGGTGAGGTAGGAGCTCATGGTCGGGGTCAGCTCGAACACCCACAGCTTGGTGGTTTCGGCGGCGTGATCGCCGAGCGTGCCTTCCTCGGTGACGGTTTCGTTGTCGGTCACGGAGGAGGTGGGCATGTTGGACGTGACGATCCAGGATTTGGCGGCGAGCACGGAGAAGTCGAACACGGCCTTCAGATCAGGCTGGTCGAACACGGCGTAGACACGGCGGGCGTCCGGCACTTCGAACTGGGTGTACAGGTAGACGTTGCCGTCGGACGGGTCGACGCTGCGGTGCAGGCCTTCGCCGGTGTTGGAGTACTGGCACATCGCCTTGACGGTAACCTCGTTGTGCTCCTTGAGGCCCTTCAGCTCGATGCGGCTGTCCGCGTATGCTTCGGCCGGGTCGAGGGTTTCGCCGTTGAGGGTGATCTCGCTGACTTCGTTGGCGATGAGGTCAAGGAAGCTTGACTCCCCCGGCTTCGCGTCGAAGGTGATGGTGGTTTCGGAGCCGAAATCCTTGGCTCCGCGGGTCAGGTCAAGCTTGACCGTGTAATGGATTGGCGCGGCGATGATGCTTTTGCGTTCTTCCGCTTCGATTCGGGTGAGGTTTGCTCCTGGCATGTCACTCCTTCTTTCTGGTAACAGAAGGCGGCGCGATCAGTTGTGCCGATCACGTCGCTTGATTCAATTTATGGTAAATTTACGGCTTATTTCGCGGCGTTCAGTCCCATCGCGTCATCCACGTCCTGCGCGATGTCGGCGACGACGGGGACGATCATCGGCTTGCGGTGCAGCTGTCGTGCCACCCAGCCGCCGAGCGTGCGTCGCATGATCTGCTGCAGCTTGTAGGTGTCGCGCGTGCCCTGCATCATCGCGTCCTGCAGCTGCTCGACGATCTGGTGACGGACCTTGTCGAACTCGCTTTCGTCTTCCGCGACCGCGTTGAGGTAGATCTTCGGACCGGTGATGACATCCGCGGTCTCGGTGTCGACGACCACGAAGCTGGACACGAAGCCTTCGGTGCCGAGGATGCGGCGCTTCTCGAGTTCTTCGTCGGTCAGTTCGCCGACGGAATCGCCATCGACGTAGACGTAGCCGCACGGCACGGAGCCGACGACCGCGGCCTGGCCGTGGTACAGGTCGACGACGTCGCCGTCTTCGGCCAGCACGACGTTCTGCGGATCGACGCCGGTCTTGACGGCGATCATGCCGTTGGCCACCAAGTGGCGGTTTTCGCCGTGGATAGGCATGGCGCACTTCGGCTTGACGATGTTGTACATGTACAGCAGCTCGCCTTCGTTGCAGTGGCCGGAGACGTGCACGGCGGCGTTGTCTCGGTTGACCACGCGGGCTCCGAGCTGCACGAGCTTGTTGATGACCTTGTAGACGCCATGCTCGTTACCTGGGATCAGGGAGCTGGCGAGAATCACCGTGTCGAACTCGTTGATGGTGATGTCGCGATGGTTGCCGTCGGCGATGCGGCCGAGTGCGGCCATCGGTTCGCCCTGGGAGCCGGTGCACATGAAGACGAGCTTGTCGTCCTGCACGTCATGGGCCTGCTTCAGGTCGATGACAGTGTCCTCGGGCAGACGCAGGTAGCCCAGATCGGCGGCGATGGACATGTTGCGGACCATGGAACGTCCGACGAACACAACCTTGCGGCCGTACTTGTGGGCCGCGTCGACGACCTGCTGCACGCG
>ENA-OQIR01000876-OQIR01000876.1-human-gut-metagenome-genome-assembly--contig:-NODE-876-length-11734-cov-3.070905_pt1 | contig 11734 bp, 14 predicted proteins | sample MGYA00242580_ERZ504745 | MGnify/ENA primary metagenome ERZ504745 (study PRJEB26092, sample SAMD00036214) | human gut metagenome | host: Homo sapiens | study: EMG produced TPA metagenomics assembly of... | reverse complement strand
GTACGGCACCTCCCGCACGGCCGCACAATCCCGCACTCTGATTGCGATGGTGGGCGACGGCATCAACGACGCCCCCGCGCTGGCCCAGGCGGATCTCGGCATCGCCATCGGCACCGGCACGGACGTGGCGATGCAGTCGGCGGACGTGACCTTGATGAGCGGCGACTTGCGCGGCGTCATCAAGACCATCAACCTGTCCAATGCCACGATGCGCAACATCCGCGAGAATCTGGGGTGGGCGTTCGGCTACAACGTCATCGGCATTCCGGTGGCCGCCGGCGTACTCTACCCGTTCACCGGCTGGCTGTTGAGCCCGATGATCGCGGGTCTGGCGATGGCGTTGAGCTCAGTGTGCCTGGTGCTGAACGCGAACCGGCTGCATGGAGCGAACATCAACGTGGGCGTTGCCGATGGTCCCGCCGGTTCGGGCAGCAGCATGGCGGATGTCGAATCAGCCGGATCGGCCGAATCAGCCAACGCCGCCAACATCACCGCTCCGCCACATCCAACGCGCCTCACGAGCCGACCGTCATCATCGACGATCGCACCACGCTGAATCAAACCAATCACGTATCTGACCAATCCAATAATCCAACCAACAAGGAGAACACTATGGATACGGGAATGCACATGCACCACACCGCCCCCGCGGACGGCGAAACCGCCACCGACCGGTGTGCGGCATGACCGTGGCTGTGAACGCCGATGCGATCACGCGCGAGTATGAGGCAAGTCCTATTACTTCTGCGGCGAACACTGTGCCACGAACTTCATGAAGGCCCCGCAGGTGTTCCTGGAGCAGTAGTCTCTGCGTTTACCTGATTCAACGACAATGGCCTCCGCCCAAAACGAGCGGAGGCATTTGCATATATGAATCAATCAACGAATCAGCTGGCGAAGAAGAACACGAACAGCCAAGCGCCGATAATGGCGCCGACAATCGGGGCCACAACCGGATCCAGGCCTCGCCCCAGCGGGAGGAGCCCTTGTGCGGGATCGGCAGGATGGCGTGCAGCAGACGCGGCATGAGGTCGCGGGCCGGTTCAGGCCAGGGCCGGTCGGGCCACCCATGGAGGTCACGAGGCCCCACACAATGAAGCCGACGACGATGGAGGCGGCGGCGTAATCCTGCTTGCCCCAAGCCAGGGACAGGCAGCACAGCGCCGAAGACGAGCACCAGGGTGCCGAACATCTCGTTGAGGAAGTAGTTGGCCTTCTGGTTGTCCGCGTCAGTGGTGCAGAAGGTGCCAGAATCGCCTCGGCGTCCTCGGTCTCCTTGTAGTGCGGGTAGTAAGTGATGTAGACGATGAGCTGGCCGAGCAGGGCGCCGAGCAGCTGGGCGACGATGTACGGCAGCACGTCGCTCCACGGGAACAGGCCGTTGACGGCCTGGGCGATGGTCATGGCCGGGTTGATGTGCGCGCCGGAGACGCTACCGAACATGAGCACCGGGAACATGACGCCGAAGCCGTAGCCCATGGCGATGTTCAGCCAGCCGGCGTGGTGGCCCTTGGTGTTCTTGAGCTCAACGTTGGCCACGGAGCCGTTGCCGAAGATCATCAGAATGGCGGTGCCGAAGAACTCGGCGGCCAGCTTGGTAAAGAGAGGATAATCCACTGCTTCTTCTTTTCTCTTCGCCGCGCAACAGGCATGGCTGACTGTTCACGGGCATTCTGTGTGACTGGAAATCCGTTCGCGGAGCCGGCGACGCGATTTACGCTGGGCGCGAAAGCAAACGTGGTGATTGTACACTTTGCCCCACGACGAAATGCCGGCAAGATGCGATGTCGAATGTCCAGCCGAATGCAATGCCCAAAAAGCCATCGGAATCAGCCGAAGCGACCTTGAATCTCAGTGGTTGCGAATGACGTTGCGCAGGGGCAGGACGCTGGTGGGCGAGACGGACAGTTCGTCGATTCCTAGGCGCAGGAACGTATCGGTCAGGCTCAAGTCTGCGCCAAGCTCGCCGCAGATGCCGCACCAGATGCCATGACGATGGGCAGCTCGATAGTCATCTGGATCATGCGCAGCACAGCTGGTGAATGCGGGTCGGCAAAGCGTTCGAGACTCGGGTTCTGACGGTCACAGGCCAGCGTGTACTGGGTCAGGTCGTTGGTGCCGATGGAGAAGAAATCGACTTCGGCGGCCAGCTCGTCGGCCATAATGACCGACGCAGGCGTCTCAATCATAACGCCGATCTGGATACTCTCGTTGAAGTCGATGCGCTCGCCGCGCAGCTCGCTTTTGGCTTCTTCAAGAATCCGCTTGGCGTCGCGTACCTCCTGCACAGAGGTGATCATGGGCAGCATAATGGCGATGTTGCCGTATGCTGAGGCGCGCAATAATGCGCGTAACTGGACTTTGAAAATCTCCGGGCGGGTCAGGCAGATGCGGATTGCCCGGTAACCAAGCGCGGGATTATCCTCGTGGCTCAGATTGAAGTAGTCGACCTGTTTGTCCGCGCCGATGTCGAGCGTACGGATGATGACCGGACGGTCGCCCATCTCCTGTGCGACTTGTCCGTATGCATCGAACTGAAATTCCTCGGTCGGCCAGTCCTCGCGTTCCAGATACAGGAACTCACTGCGGAACAAGCCGATGCCCTCAGCATCGTTGGCCAGCACGGCGGCTGCGTCAGAGGGACGGCTGATGTTGGCGTACAGGTGGACCCGCTGACCGGACTTGGTTTCGGTGGGCTTGCCCTTGAGCTTCCGCAGGAGGCTTAGGTGCTCCTCAGCCTCGGCCTTCCTGCGCCGGTATTCGGTCAGCGTGGCCTCGTCCGGGTCGACGAATACCGCACCGCTGGTGCCGTCGATTACGGCAACGTGACCATCATCGGCCGGGTCAAAGGCGTCGCCGATACCTGTGATGGCGGGCAGGCCCATCGTGCGCGCCAGAATCGCGGTGTGCGAGTTCGCTGAGCCCTTGGCGGTCACGAGGCCCAAAACCTTAGCGCGGTCGAGCTGCGCGGTCTCGCTGGGAGCAAGATCTTCGGCGAAGATGATGTGGCTTTCGCCGTTCTGCGCGATCCCGTTCTGCACAATACCGTTCTGCACAGCATCGCCTTGTACACTGCCATCCTGCGCCGTGCTATCGCGTTTGCCTTGCAGCACGTTCATCACGCGGCGAGAAACATCCTTGACATCAGCGGCTCGAGCCTGCATGGTCGAGCTATCCATCGCAGCGAACATGGCGGCGAACTGTTCGGCGGCGCTCTTCACCGCGAATTCGGCGTTCACCTTGTCTTGCGCAATCAAACCTTCGACGCATTCCGCATAGTCCGGGTCCTGGAGCATAAGCCGATGGGCGTCGAACAGTTCGGCCTTGTTTTCGCCGAACTCAGCGGCGACGTTGTCACGCAGTTGCTTGAGCTGAGCGACGGCCGTGTCACGGGCCGCGCGGAATCGATCCATCTCGGCCTGCGGGTCGTCGATTAAGCGGCGTTCTACGGCATAATCTACGGCGGCGAGCACGCGGACCGTGCCGATAGCAATGCCAGCGGATACGCTGACGCCCTGTATCGTTCTCATTACAGGTGCTCCTTGAGGAATCGCTCGAACTCTGCAGCAGCGACAGCTTCATCGTTGCCCTGCACCCGAACCGTAACCTCGTCACCTTGTTGAACATCAAGTCCCATAACACCGAAGATACGCTTGGCATCCACGGATTTTCCACCGTAGGCAACGGTGATGCTCGATTCATATTCCTGCGCTTTGGCAACCAATCGGCCAGCCGGGCGGGCGTGCATGCCTTCGGGGTCGGATACGGTGAACGTGAATATCTGAGGCATGACGTTGCTCCTTACACGTCCGGCCGTCACGCGCGAAGACGGCCTTTCCGCACCAGCTACGGACTGATACTGGAAAAAACAAAAAACCGGAATCTTTCGATTCCGGTTAGTCTGTGCCCCCGCAGGATTCGAACCCCTGGACACGCTGATTAAGAGTCAGCTGCTCTAACCAACTGAGCTACAGGGGCTTGGTTAGATGTTGAAGTATTCCTTGCAACAGGTGATAAATATACTCAGATTTGAAGCGAATGCAACTCTCGGCGTGTCGCGCCTATTTCCGGCGTTTTTGCTAATACAAAAATCCCCCATGCGGCGCAAACCGCACGGGGATGATGCTTAAGCTCAGACTCTTGGTCTGTGTGATTCCAGCACTAGGCCGGAATGACTCACTCGGCCACGACCTTCACGAAGAAGGAAGCGGGTGATCTCCGGGTGGAGGGCCACCTTGGCGGGGAAATCGCCGGTGGTCTTGATGGTCTCGACCTCGATGGCCTTCGGGTTCACCGCAGCCTTGTCGGACAGAGCGACGGCGATGGCCTCGTTGGAGATACCACCGAACAGCTTGCCGGACTCGGACACTTGGCGGCGATCTCGACGGTAGTGCCTCGATGGCGCCTTAGCGGCGACGGCGTCCTCGCGGGTAGCGACGGCCTTGGCCATACGAGCGCGCTTCATAGCGACGATCTGAGCCTCAGCGCCTTGGTCCACGCGAAAGCGAGGCCTGCGGGAACAGGTAGTTGCGGGCGTAGCCGGACTTCACGTCGACAACGTCACCGGAATGGCCCAGGTTGGACACGGTCTTGGTGAGAATAACCTTGGTTTCAGCCATTGTTCAAAGCCTCCCTAACTCAGCGACCCGAGGTGGCGTACGGCAGCAGGGCCATCTCGCGGGCGTTCTTGATCGCCTTGGACAGCTCACGCTGCTCCTGCACGGTCACGCCGGTGATACGACGGGAACGGATCTTGCCGCGATCGGAAATGAACTTACGCAGCAGCGCAACGTCCTTGTAATCGATCTCGGTGACCTTGGCGCCTTCAGCGGGTTCGGCTTCTTCTTGAACGGCTTGACCGGCGGTTGCGGCCTCTTACGTGACATGATGTTCTCCTTATAAATCTTGATATTGATTGCTGCTGGCAGCGGGGAGGCAAGTACTGATCAGAACTCCGGGTCGGAATCGTCGCCGCCGAAATCGGAGGAAGCGCCGAACGTGGAGAAGCTACCGGCATCAGATGCACCGGCATTACTCCACGGGTCGACCGCAGGAGCGGACGGGTTGGCGGGAGCGGCAGACTGCTGGGAGTATCCAGCGCCACCACCCTGATAGCCACCGTTGTAACCGCCCTGGCCACCGGCATAACCACCTTGGCCACCCTGGTTGCCATAGCCCTGATTGGGCTGCTGACCACCCTGGAAACCACCGGAACGACCCTGGAAGCCGCCCTGACCGGACGACTGGCGAGTCACCTGTGCGGTGGCGTAGCGCAGGGAGGGCCCGATTTCATCGAGCTGCATCTCCACGACGGTTCGCTGGGAACCATCCTGTGCCTGATAGGAACGCTGCTGGAGGCGACCGGTGGCAATCACGCGCATGCCCTTCTTCAGGGACTGGGCGCAGTGGTCGGCCAGATCACGCCAAGCGGAGCACCTCATGAACAGCGCCTGACCATCCTCGAACTGGTTGGTCTGACGATTCCAGGTTCGCGGGGTGGAAGCAATCGTGAAGCTCGCCACGGTCGCACCGCTGCCAATAGTGCGCAGCTCGGGGTCCGCAGTGAGGTTGCCCACGATGGTGATGACGGTTTCACCTGCCATAACGGTCCTTCTTACTTACCTTGAATACCAGCTGTTCAGCTGACTAAACGCTTGATTCAGCCCTTACGAAGAATCTTCGTACGGATCACGGATTCGTTGAGGTTCAGAACACGGTCAAGCTCATCGCTGGTAGCGGGCTCGGCGGTGTACTTCACCACGACGTAGTTGCCTTCGGTCTTACCGGCAATCTCATAGGCGAGCTTGCGACGGCCCCAGTAATCGGGCTCATCGAAAGAGCCGCCTTCCTTGGTGACGAGTTCCAGATACTGCTCGGTCAGCTTCTTCAGACCGCGCTCATCCAGCTCAGGATCGGCGATGAACATCAGTTCGTACTTGTGCGCAGACATCACCCACCTCCTTCGGACTATTCGGCCACGGACGTTCCGTGGCAGGAGTGTGTATGCGTGTTAGCCCATGACGCAGCACCAAACCGGCACCGCCTCTTCGGGCAACTTGGACAGTCTATATATGAGGCGGGACAGGGTATGCCCATATTCTTGCCGGTTTCGCGATGCCCACCGTTTTGGCCAAGCCCACGCAGCCCGCGGCTCCCATCACTCCCGGAGCGGCACCGGTAGCCGCACCTGGCGCGACCTCCACCACCATGAATGAGCAACAGAAGAAAATCTTCATCATCGTTGGTGCCGTGGCCGGCTTCCTCGTGCTGTTCGGTATCGTGTATGGCGTGCTGTCTTCCGCCGTGTTCAGCGCGAAGAGCGTTGCGAACAGCTATGTGGCCGCCATCTCCTCCGGCAACTACGACAAGGCCAACACCATCGCCGATCCTCACGTGAATACGAACCAGCGCGCACTGCTGACCAGCAAGGCATCCTCGGGCGAGAACACGCGCATCACCAACGCGCGCATCTCGCAGACCTCCAATAATGCCGATGGCACCGTGAGCGCCCAGCTGACGTACACGCTTGAAGGCAAGGAGGTCAACGGCAACTTCACCATCAAAGACAATAAGGTCAGTGTCGAGTTCTCCGAGTGATTTCGGCAATCTCAACACTCTTACGAAATAAGCACCCCGCCGTGGCGTTCGCTGCGGCGGGGTGCTTGTACACTGGTTAAGGCGTAAATCACACAGCGACTCAAACAAAGGATGCGAACGCATGTCGGCGATTCTTGAAGGCACTCCGGATAAACGACTCGTATTGGTCACGGGCCGCGCCTACCCCGAGCTAGCTGAGAAGGTGGCCGAATGCTTGGGAACCGAAATCCTCGAAACCACGTCCTATGACTTTGCCAATGGCGAGATGTACGTGCGTTTCACCGAACCGGTGCGCGGTGCGGACGTGTTCGTGCTGCAGTGTCATTCGGGCGATATCAACAAGTGGATCATGGAACAGCTCATCATGATCGATGCTTTGAAGCGCGCCTCCGCCAAGTCGATTACCGTGGTGGCGCCCTTCCTCGGCTACTCGCGCAGGATAAGAAGCACCGCGGTCGTGAGCCCATCACCGCCCGTCTGATTTTCGATCTGTTCCACGCCGCCGGTGCAGACCGCATTATGACGGTCGATCTGCACGCCGCTCAGGAGCAGGGTTTCTTCGATGGTCCGGTCGATCATCTAACCGCCATGCCGGTGCTGCTCGATTACGTGCGTTCCACCCTTGATCTGGGCAACACCACCATCGTGTCCCCGGATGCCGGCCGTATCAAAGTGTCCGAACAGTGGGCCGCCAAGCTAGGCAATCTGCCGCTGGCATTCATCCACAAACAGCGTGATATTACTCGTCCGAACCATGCCGAGGCACATGGCATTATCGGCGATGTCGACGGCCGCGACTGCGTGGTCATCGACGACATGGTCGATACCGCCGGTACTATCTGCGAAGCCGTGCGCACCCTGAACGAATCCGGCGCCAAGTCGGTGACGCTGGTCGCCACCCATGGCCTGCTCTCCGGCCCGGCCGTGGAGCGCCTGTCTCACTGCGGCGCGCATGAAATCGTGTTTATGGACACCGTGCCGATTCCCGAAGAGAAGCGCCTGCCGAATATGACCGTACTGTCTTGCGCACCGCTGCTGGCCGCGGGTATTCGCTCCGTGTTCGAGGAAGGTTCCGTGGCGATTCTGCTCGACGGCCTGCCCGAGGACATGCGTCCGCGCAATATCTATGCGTGATTGATACGCCGAAAATCCTTACGAAAACGCCGCTTGGCTATTGATCAAGCGGTATTTTTTCGTATAGCTCCAATCAGATGAAGGCGCGCTCGCCGAAGATGGCGGTGCCGACGCGCACGATGGTGGAGCCTTCTTCGATGGCGTAGGCCATGTCATGGGTCATGCCCATTGACAGTTCGGTGCAGTCGGCCGTGCCTTCGGCACCGGAGGCAAGAATCTGGTCACGAGTGCGGCGCAGATGCGCGAAGCCCGCACGAATCGTGCGCTCATCATCCACATGGGCACCAATAGTCATCAATCCCTGCAAGCGCAGTCCGCCCATCGCACCGATGCGCTGGGCCAAGTCGATGGCGTGCTGGGTGCGCAGCCGGACTTCGATTCCTCGCCGGATTCGTTCACCTCCAGCAACACGCCGACCGTGATGCCGCGCATGGTGGCACGGCGGGCGATCTTTTCCGCCAGTTCGATGGAATCCACGGATTCGATGGTGTCCACTACCGGCAGCACCTTGCCGATTTTATTGGCTTGCAATTGGCCGATGAGATGGAAAGGAATATGCGTTGCAGCTGCGGCATTGGCCGTGTCAGCCTCAGCGGCATCAATCACGCCTAGCGAATAACCACGCTCCCCCAGTCGTTTTGCCAGACCGTCAGCCTTGACAGTAATCTCCTGTGGACGATTCTCACCAATCACGCGAATACCAGCATCGATAGCCGCCAGAATCTCGCCGACATCGCGCGTCTTGGTGGCAGCCAGCAATTGGACCGAACCGGCAGCACGCCCGGCTGCGGACTCCGCTGAGGCAATCCGGTCAAGCACGCGATGCACACCATCAGTAATCTCTTGTGCGCGCGCCTGATCGATAACTTCGTTGGCGAGATCCTTATGGTCCATGTATGCCGTCATTGCTGCCCCTGTTCGTAGATTCCCCACCATCGTAGTCTCATACGCGCACATAATGCTTGTTATTGAACAAAAGTGAAGCCCCCGCTGTTCATGCGCGGGGGCTTGGTGATGCTAGGCCGAGCGAGTGGGACTAGCAGGTACCGGACTTGCGGCGCTTGAGGATGATTACACCCGCAACAGCAAGTACCACGGCGAGGATGCCAACACCAAGCACGGCTGCACCGGTGTCAGGTATCTTCTTGTGCTTGCCGGAGTCTGCATCACCCTTGTTCTGGTTGGAATCGTTGCCTTGGTTGGGCTTGTCCGTGCCGGAACCGGGCTTATCGCCACCCTGGCCAGGCTTCGTGGTGCTCTTCTCAACCAGACCCGCGATGGCATCGCTGATTGCCTCAGTCGCAGCCTGTACGTCAGACTGGGCGGCCTGACCATCACTCGTCAGCGCATTCGCCGTAGCGACTGCCGAATCAAGCACGGCCAGCGATTCATCAGTCCACTTTGTGCGATCCACGGCAGCAGCGGCATCGAGCTGAGCGCTCAGCGCGGCACGATCTTGCACCGTAGCTACAAGCACCAGCTTCTTCGCTGCCTGCTTCAGCTGGGTTGCGGCATCCACCACCGCAGCTTCGGTGGCATCCTCAGCCTTATACACCTGCTGCGCCGAATCCAATACCGCCGCGTACTCCGCCCATGAAGTCTCGGTGTACTTGGAGGCATCGTCAGCCTTAGGCGAGTCAGCGAGCGCCTGCTTGAGCTCGGTCTTGTCGATCGGTGTGGGCTCAGGCGGCTCAGGCGTACTGTCGTCAATGGCATGAACCTGCCATTCGGCAACAGCCGGAGAAGCCGAGCCGGACGTGATAACCATACGCAACTTGGTAGTCTTGACCGGAGTGTTCCACGTGCCATCAGACCACCCCTTGGCATCGCCGGTGGCCCAGCCAGCAGACGGTGAATTGGCGGTCACAGTGTAGGTGGCGTCGGAAATATCCACGAAGTTGCCGGCACCGTTGTTCGCCAAGCGTCCCAGTACTGCAATTCCCACGATGCCGGAATACCCAATCCGCCATCATCCGAGGTGAATTGCACGCGGCTAGAGTCGATAGTCACTTCACGGTCCCACTCGTAGTCGAGGCGCATCTCACCGGTGTTGGGCCAAGTGCCCCAGACATCCTCGTTGGCAATGGTGATATCGGGAATGATCTTGCCGTCGTTCAACGCGGCGGCACCCTTGACCCAGCCGGATGCCTTGCCGTCCACATCGGTGGCGGTGGCATCGCCCTCAATGTAGCCGGTCAGCGGCACGGAAGTGTCGGATGGAATGTCGGTTTTCGCCGAAGCGGACACGTTGCCGGCCTTATCGGTGGCGCGGTAGTACACGGTGGCGCGCGACGCGCTCGGTGCAGCAATCGGCTTGCTGTACGTGGCCCATTGACCGTCTGTGCCAATGCGGTATTCAATTGATGCGACACCGGAACCGGTGCCGTCATCAGCGGTCAAGGTCAGCGTGCGCTCCTCCTTATCGGCGGCGGCGGTCACGGTTGGCGCGGCGGAGTCCACCTTGCCGCCGGCCTTGGCCACGTCGGAAACGTTGCCGGCCTGATCGGTGGCGCGAGCCCACACTTCGACATCGCCCTGCTGGGAAAGCGTGGCAATGGCCGCGTTTGCATTCGCGGCGATGGTGGTCCAGCTCTTGCTTGATCAGCGGAAATCTCCAGCTTGGCGATAGGTGCGGTGTCGTCCGTGGCCTGCACGGTGGCGAACGGAGCGGTGGTGAGCCACTCGCTATTGCCTGCGTTAGCAGTAACGGCAACGGTTACAGTCGGCTTCGTGGTATCAGCGGCAGGCTGGTAGCCGTCCTGCACGGTGACATTTACCGACACATTGCCCTGCTCGCTTGCCTCACCGGGCACGCCGGCGACCACGCCGTAGGCCGTAAACGAACCGACCTTGGCATACGAGGAAGCATCAACTGGACGCCAAATTACTGGGGAGGCAACGGTTGGGTTCCCGTACTTCACATCCACTGTGGCCGGCAGAGTAGGCGCAGTACCGGTGGCGGTGGTCACGCTCTTCGGCGCAGTGATTGCCGGCGATTCGCTGGAGTCGGAGCCGACTTCCCATTCAGCAACGGCCACGGAGCATAGCCGCCATCCACAGCTTGACCGGTCATGTCGAGCTTTAAGGCAGTAGTGGTCACCGCATCGAAGGTGACGGCGTTGGGGTTGGCCTTGCCTGTGGTCGTTGTATAGGCACTCGGGTTGGTGACATCCTTCCATGTGCCGTCCGCGTCCAAGTACTGAATCTTCCACGAGGCGGGCGCGCGCAGAGCGTTGGAATCCACATCGAACCAAACCTTGGACGAGTTGGCGCGCACAGTGCCATCCCATTGGTAGACCAGCGAGTCGCCGGATTGTGGCTGCGGAATGGAGCGGTAGTTGGTCCAGTGGTTCGGTGGCACCACAATGGTTTGCAGTACACGCCCATCGTTCACCGATCCCTTGTATGCCGGCGTCTCGGTGAACGTTGCGCTCACCTTTGCGTACGAGGCTACGTTGGTGGAGGGCTGCGTTTTCTCCGCTTTGGTCGGATGTGCGGTGAAAGTCATCTGGCCGTCAGCGGTCCAGTCGACTTCATCGATGCACACGGCACGGCGGAAATCGGTGCCGCCTTCCTTATCGCCGGTGTGGTAGGTCACATACCATTTGTCGCCGAACTGGAGCACTGAGGGGTGCATGGTGGTAGCGGAACCGGAAGGCACGATCACGCCCTGATACTTCCACGGTCCGAGCGGCTGTCGGAAGTGGAGTACTGGATGCAAGCTTGATAGTTCGATTCCACGCAGGTGGCTGTACCTGAGCCCGGCTTACCACCGTCGTACACGTTGTAATAGGTGTCACCCTTACGGAACACCCATGCCGCCTCAAAGAAGCCCTTCGGACCATTCGCGTTATTGTCCGCGTCCTTCATGGTGTGGAGGTTCGGCGTGGTGCCATCAGCCTTGGTTTCGGTCTCAGTGTAGAGGTGCGGCCGGTTGTGGCGTCCTTCTTCATCTTGATTGCGAGCTGGGTGCCAAAAGTACCAAAGTGCAAATATCCGGTGC
>ENA-OQIR01000875-OQIR01000875.1-human-gut-metagenome-genome-assembly--contig:-NODE-875-length-11738-cov-3.120575_pt1 | contig 11738 bp, 13 predicted proteins | sample MGYA00242580_ERZ504745 | MGnify/ENA primary metagenome ERZ504745 (study PRJEB26092, sample SAMD00036214) | human gut metagenome | host: Homo sapiens | study: EMG produced TPA metagenomics assembly of... | reverse complement strand
CAACAGCTCCGGCGCAATGGCGACCGGATGGGTCCTCGACGGCGGGACCTGGTACTACGCGACTGGCTCCGGCGCCCTCGCCTCCGGCTGGCTCAACCTAAACGGTGCGTGGTACTGGCTCGATCCCTCGACGCACGCCATGGCACGGGCGTTCAAACTATCGGATCATGTGAATACATATTTAATAGTACCGGCAAGATGATGGCTAATTGCTGGTCAAACGGTGATGGGTCTTGGATGTATCATTCGTCATCCAGCGGCGCAATTGACCTTAAAGGCATCATGACCGATTCGGGAATCCAGCTGATTGACGACGACGGTAATGCCAGAACTGGTTGGATTGAGAGTCAGGGTGCTCGATATTATTGTTCTGCTAGTGGAGTAATTCTGACTGGGTGGCAGCAAATTGCTGGGTCTTGGTATTACTTTAACCCGGATGGTCGAATGGCGACCGGCTGGCTTAACGATGGCAGCAACTGGTACTGGCTGGATTCCGCTTCTGGCGCGATGAAAACGGGATGGCTTTCCCTTGGGGGCACATGGTATTACCTTGATGCCGCACGTGGGGAGTAATGTTGAGCAACGGTTGGTATTGGATCGGCTCTACTGACTACAAGTTCAGTTCATCCGGCGCAATGGTTGGCGCTTGGGTCGATGTCCCGTGCTATTCGCAGTACCCGGAACTTCCTACTGGCTGTGAGTCGGTTGCCCTTACAAACTTGCTTAACTACTATGGTTTCGGTTTAGGTAAGACGATTATTGCGGATTATTACTTGCCCAAGGGAAGCAACGGCAACTTTGTTACCGCCTTTGATGGCAACCCAAGGCATAGCAGCGGGGGTCTCATGGGATGCGTCGCCCCTGCGATTACTATGCTGGTAATAACTTTCTGCGCGCTGCGGGAAGTATCATGCAGGCAAAAGACGTTTCTTTCTCGTCAATTTCTTCCATTAAGAACAGACTGACCTGTGGACAACCTGTTGAGATGTGGAATACCGAATGGGGAAGTTGGCCAGGAGGCCGTTATGCTGCTCGTTGGTATAACGGGCATTCCTATGGTCTGTGGGGCGGTAATCATGCCGTAGTCCTTAAAGGCTATGATGACGAGCAGGGAATTGTCTATCTTTCGGATTCGATTAACGGCAATGTTACGCGAAATGCCCAGGTGTTCTTCGGCACGTGGCAACAGATGGATAGCCAGGCTGTGGTAATTGAATAGCCATGATGCTAAAAGGGAGAGCTCGTCGAGCTCTCCCTTTTAGCATATTGTTAATCAAGCTACGCCGTCTTATTACGTCCAAATAGTTCGTCCCAGTTACTAGCTGCCAAAACTGTTCCGCATACAATTACGACGCAGCAGATTACGGATGCCATATCGGGAATTGTTCCAAGCAAGATCAGGCCAAAGACCACCGACCATGCCGAATAGGAGATATTCAGAGCCATCGCACGCGCTGCTCCGATTGCCGCAATCCCCTTGTAATAGAACAGATAGGATGCAGTTCCTGCGAGTCCGGCGAGTGCAATAATCAATGTAGCATGCTCGGGATGGCACCCAGCGTGAAATGCCATGCTCCGAAGAGGGGGAGTACAAGCACTCCATAAACAAGCGCACTTGTAGTTTCGCGGATTTGCAAAGCCGTTTCGTCATCAACGGCATCATCTTTCATTCCCCATGCGCACAGCACCGCTTCGGATCCCCATCCGATAACAGCAAGCACCGCGCCGAGTAAGCCGAGGGGGGCATTTGCAATCTCGCTCGATCCGGCCGATAGATAGCCCATCGTCATTACGCCGCAAAGGGCAACAAGAAGGGAAAGAATCTGACCTTTGCCCATTTTCTCCTTCAGCAGCACGAATGAAAGGAATGCTCCGACTGCGGGATAGAAGGCGGAGATAATTGCCGTGTAGGCTGCTCCGATATTATTAATCGCCAATACGTATCCGGTCATTCCGATAGGTCCACCGAGCAGCGCGCCGGCGATGACGACCTTGCCAGAACGAGTTTTAAGTGCAGCGAGCGTGTCTTTTAATCTGCCTCGAACTCCCATGTATCCAAAGAGCCAGATTGCACAGAAGGCATCATGGAGAAAAGATCCCGCAATGGAGGCGCATGCAAGCGCTTCCGCCGATCCGATATAGGGCGCGAGCGCCAAGCCGATTCCAAGAATTACTGTATCAAGGCCCCAAAGAAGACCGCTAAAAAAGCCGAATTGCATCGTTATTCACCTTTCCGATAGATCTCCAGTGCCTTTTTGAGGTATTTGGCACCGTAATTAAAGTAGATATAGAGCCATTCACCCACGAAGTCACCTTCGGCTTCTTTCAGAAGAGACCAGAGGTACCAGCACCATCCTGCAAGGGCAATGTGTGCATAGTTATGCGCAACTTCGTTGTTTGTTGCCTTGCGCCCAAAATATGCATCAAGCGCGCGGTCGACTTCATCTTCGGAAAGCTCGCAGCAGACACTGCACGTTCCAAAATCGTTTGCGTAATCGCTCATGCCAGCATATTCCCAGTCAATGAGATAGTACTTGTCGTTCTCATCGATAAGGAAATTAAGGTAAAAGAAGTCATTGTGACAAAGGCATTTTGGCGCATTGTCGGTCTGAACAAAGTGCTCCAATTCATCGATTTCGGCGGCCATTTCCCTGTAGCTGGAATGTCGATGGGGCCTTTTTCCAGAAGAAGTGATTCGTAGCGCTTCGCTTCGAGGTAGAAGTCAAATTCGGTTTCGACAATAGCACCGCTCTCGTGAAGCGAACGACACATCTGCATCATTCGATCCATTTGGGCAGCATCATGCGGATCAGGCTGCTTTGCGTTGGGTACAAACTTCGAAATTTTCCAACCGCGCTTTGGGTCCTCATGAATGAACGTATCGTCAAGGCCGAGTTCCTTGGCCTTTTTAAGTGCGGCTACTTCTCCATTTCTGTTAATAAGCAGTTCGGTTCCGACTCCCGGATGGCGGTAAACGTACTCTCCATCATTGGTTCTAAAGTGGCACGATAGATTCGTAAGGCCTTGTTTAAGGGGATAAACGTCGTGAATCTCTGATTTGGAACAGCCGAGCACTTGCTCGATGTTATCGAAAATGTCGGAGTCAACGTTTTCGATAAAATGCGGATCAAAGACACGCAGCTCATCAAGAGAATCGAATTCGTTAATCTCGCCCTCAGGATACTTTTTGATCACCATATCGAGCTCCTTGATGTGCTCGATATATAGATCTTCCCAAAGCTTGTCCGTTGTTTCGGGCTTGTTATATTCCGTTTCAAGAATCTGCTTAAATGCAAGTGAGAAGGCTTTATCAAAGTAGACATGTCCGAGCATATACCAAGCATCGGAACCGCCAATCGTAACATTGGTGATTCTATCCATTGCTCCCGTTTGAATGCACCATTCTTTGGTGGCGCCTTCAGCATATTGAGCAGAATAAAATGCTTTCCAAACATATGCTTCAAACGGATTGTTTAGAAGGTAATCATCGCTTGAGCAAATGTAGGTGTTGCCAAGCCGCTCTTTTACGCACATAAGCGATGCGTGGTTATTTTTGGATGCGTATTCGTTGTTGACGACAATCGAAACGCCGAACTTGCTTTCAAGATAGAAGAAATACTCTTTTTTATAGCCGACAACGACGGTGATATTGCTGATACCCGCGTCTTGCAGCTGCCTAATCTGACGCTCAATGAGAATCTCACCACGTACTTTTAAAAGGCCTTTGGGCTTTTCATACGAAATAGGAGCAAAGCGGCTCGAAAGCCCCGCAGCTAATATCACTGCGTTTTCAACCTTATAGGGGTGAAGTGCTTCGTAACCATTGTCGGTTAGGCTGTCCGATTCGAGAAGGCCCTCATTCGTAAGCTCTTTATTTGCTGCGTTTACTGATCCAAGTGAAAGGCCGGTGCGCTCGGCGACTTCTCGCTGGCTGGCATATGGGTTCTTTAAGTATTCGTATAGAACTGTAAAGTTACGCTTGGTCAGTTCCACTGCAGGCCTCCAATTAAGATGTTCATTGCTTAGGGAAAGAATAGAATGATTGAACGTTATGTTCAATTTAATATATTAATCTACATAGACTGAACAGACAGTAACGAAAATCAATCTTGGAATGTGGATTAAAATAAATAAATGAGATATCTGGGAGGGTCGCTTATGTATCGATTCGAAAAGAAGGCCACGCTTGTTTGTGCTGCTGCGTCATTAATCACTGCTTGCTGCTTGCCCCTGAGTGCGAATGTCGCGTTTGCACAGGATTCCGTTGAGGCTCAGAGTATTGAGTCAAAAGCGGTTTTTTCTTCTGTGGTTTCCGATGATTTGCAACCTGATAATTCTTCCGTCATAAAAGATGGCTGGCAACGAGACGAGTCGTCTGGAGTTTGGTATTACGGAAAAAACGGTAAACACCAAACTGGCTGGCTGCAAAGCGGGGGCTATTGGTATTGGCTTGATCCAGCCAATGATGGTGCAATGCAGACAGGTTATTTCAATGTGACCGATGCTGGCGGATCGACTGCTTCGTTTTATGCGAATGACGGCAATGCCGCAACGCCTTTTGGCGCGCTATATCAGAACTGCTGGCTACGTAACTCAGATGGAAATTGGTTTTATGCCAATGCTGGAGGCGATTTAGCTGCTGGTTGGTTTTATCAAGACGGCACATGGTATTACCTGGATCCTGCCACCCATATAATGCAGGTTGGTTTTGTCGACCTCGGGAGCGGGAAATACTATTTAGATGCCACTGGTGCTATGAAAACCGGCTGGATTCTCGTTGACGGGAATTGGTACTGGGCTTATTCATCGGGTGCCCTTGCTTCGTCATGGCAAACGATAGGTGGGGCTCGCTATTATTTTGACCCACAGACGTTCATCATGTTTAAGGGTCGTCAAAAGATTGATGGAAGAACCTACATTTTTGGTGACTATGGCCTCGCAAATGGATGGTACAAAGACGGAGCAGATTGGTATTACTGCTCTAACGGTATTGCGGCCACTGGCTGGAAACTCGTTAACGGCGCTTGGTATTATCTCGACCCAGCCTCCGATGGTAAGATGTCCGTTGGGTATTTAGACCTTGGCAATGCAGCTTATTATTTAAAGCCTAACGGGGCTATGGCTGTTGGTTGGGCTCAGGTCGAGGACGGCTGGTATTTCGCCTCCCAATCTGGTGCACTTATTTCTGGCTGGTATAAAGAGGGCACGAGCTGGTATTACCTGGACCCTGTTAGCCATCTCATGAAAACGGGCTTATTTGAGGTGGGCGGCAACGATTGTTTTGCAAACCAGAGCGGTAGGCTTGTGGTTTCAAGCTGGGTTACCGTTAATGACGGCGTTCAAAGATACGCTAATGATAATGGATATCTTTGCAAGGATGTGATTCGCGAAAACGGCACTATCCTAAAAACCGCTGGAGCTGATGGTTGGCAGATTGCGTCCGGCTGGGTTAATGTCGCAAATCTTAGGTTTTACGCTGAGCCGGAACGGGTGCCATTCATCTTGGATGGCTGCAGATTGACGGCGATTGGTATTGGCTTGATGCCGATTCTGGCGTGATGAGGACCGGATGGGTTTTTACTGGCGGTGCATGGTATTACCTAAACGCTGACGGAAAAATGGCAACTGGTTGGAAATGCTTGAATGGAACATGGTATTACCTTGAGTCCAATGGCAGCATGCATGTTGGCTGGCTTAAAGATTCGGGTAAGTGGTATTGGTTAGACGGCAGCGGCGCTATGGCAACGGGCGCAAGGACATCGATGGCGTTCGTCGAGTTTTCTGGAGCGATGGCCAGTGCGACAAAGTTGGCTGGCAAAATCCATCCCAGTATCCTCAGGTCAGTTCTTGGACTGTTCTGCTGCCTAGCTATTGCACCGGATACTTTACCTATGTGACCCCTTCTCGCATCTCTGTCGAGGCAACGCGGGAAGATTGCGTGAACGCCTTTATCCAGCGCGCCTATGAGTATATTGGTACGCAATATATTGAGCCTTGGTCTACCGCTCCCGGTGGAGCTGTTGATTGCTCTGGTTTTGTCTTGCAGTGCCTTTATGCTACTGGCATGGATATGGGTGTTTACAACCCTTATAACCATCGCTGGGATCCAAGCCAAACCTACAATTCCATGAATTGGTATCGAAGTAATATCTTTATGCCCGTGAGTGCGAACTCAATTCAGCGTGGCGATGTGATTTATTATCGCGGGCATATCGCAATTGCACTTGGCGGCGGTATGATGATTGACTCCTGGCCTCATCAGGCGTCGGAATTCATTCCATTAGCGCAAGGGGAAATGTGATCGGCGCAGCCGTCCGTTTATTTAATTGATTTGCTGCAAGCCGGTCGATATCGGTTGGGGGCCTGGAATGAATGTCTGGATTGAACATCGAATTTGTTGGCGAGTAATTGGCTTGATGCTATTTTCCGCCTTGCTCCCAGTTTCCGTCCCCGCATTTTCTTGCACTGCCTATGCCGTGGAAGAGGGGGCGGATAACGGTGTCGTAGACGCGCGACTCGACAGGAGGGTCGGGAGCATTTGTCGGTGGCGGTTGCTCTCAAGACTCCAGTGATTGTGCCGGCAAAACAACGGAAGATTCGAGCCTACAGGTTGTCGAAAGTCAAGACCTGTCGACGACAGAAAAACTATCTGGATGGCAATGGAACGGTTTGTCCTGGTACTACTATCTAGACGGCTGTCGTTTGACCGGAATGCAGAATATTGACGACTCGTTGTACTACTTGGACCCCGCTCGTGACGGCGCAATGAGCTGCGGCTGGATTTTTACTGAAAATAAGTGGTATTACGCGGGTCCATCAGGCGCTTTGGCAAATGGTTGGCAGTTTATCGGAGGCCAATGGTACTGGTTTGACTCCCTTGACAGCTGTTCTATGGCTACTGGTCGACGTGTTATTGATGGGCACCCTTATCTTCTTGGAACCTATGGACTGATTAATGGTTGGTGCCTTGATAACGGTTTATGGTATTGGGGTAACAATGGTGAAGTCTTAACCGGCTGGTTTCAAACTAGCAATAATTGGTATTGGCTTGATCCCGCCAATGATGGTGTTATGTCTAGAGGAATCGTTTCTGTCGGTTCGTCGTCTTTACTATTATCGGATTCCGGCGCAATGGCTGTTGGTTGGGCGTTTGATGGGACGGACTGGTATTACGCTGACGGTTCCGGCGCACTTGCATCGGGCTGGCGTTTGGTGAACGGCGTTTGGTATTGGCTCGATGTCGCAAATGACAATAGAATGGCTACCGGCTTTTATGTCATCGGATCCAACCGGTATCATTTTTCTTCAACGGGAGCGTTGTCACTTGGCTGGTTTATGAGCAATGGAGACTGGTATTACGCTGAGCCTTCTCAAGCGTCGGGCATTATAAAGACTGAATGGCTGAAGGACGGTGGTCAATACTATTATCTCGATCCTGCCGCCGACGGTAAAATGCTTCTTGATCATTTTTCTGTAAATGGGAAAAGCTATTATGCAAAAGCTTCAGGCGCTGTTGCTTGTCGTGAATGGGTAGATGTCCAGGACTCGGTTCAGGATGAGCCATCTAAGGCTTTTGCTGGTTCTGATTGCTCATTGTGTGGAGCATTGCGTAATGGAAAACTGTTTACATCAAACGGCGATGGCGAATTGGTCGAAGCTCACGGGTTTGTGATGCTTGGAGGCTGTAAGTTCTATGCTGATCCAACCGATGGCTCCCCCTGCGCTGGATGGAAGAACGTTAACGGAAAATGGTACTTTTTTGATGAGACCGCTGGCTATGCACGATCTGGCTGGCTGTACAAGGATGGCTCCTGGTTCTATTTAGATCCGTCCACTTATGCTATGAAAACCGGTTGGGTTGCCGTTAACGGATCTTGGTATTACTTGAATTCGTCTGGTTATATGCAGACAGGATGGCTCAATCTGGGCGGCACCTGGTATTGGCTTGATGCTAGTGGAGCTATGGCTACTGGCTGGCGCGTTGTGGACGGATCCTGGAATTTCTTTATGGCTAACGGCGCGTGGGTGTCAGACTATATGGATGCTAAGGCTCAAAGTTATTCAAGCAATACAAATTGGCTGATACTTGTCGATACGTCACGTTGCGTTACGAGTATTTACACTGGATCCTGGAATAACTGGTCCTTAAACCGTCGATATGTATGTTCGACGGGAAAAGCTAGCACGCCTACGGTGATAGGGGAGTATCAAGTCTACGGTAAGGGATACTCCTTTGGGCATGGATATACTTGCTATTACTACACGCAGTTCTATGGTGATTACTTATTCCATTCCTCACCCTACTACGTCAACAGCAACCGCGTGATGGATCCCACGATGGGCGTTCCATCCTCTGCTGGATGCGTACGCCTTGAGATTCAGAATGCAAAATGGATTTACGATAACATTCCTTATGGAACAAAGGTTGTTACTTATTGATATTAGGCACTCGTTTTAAGAGACAGGGATAAATACTCTATTTTTAAAAGAGTTTCTTTTAACTGAGGGTGCTTTGATAATCTTTAGCAATGAATTTGGGAGGATTTTTGGAAATAGAAATGGGAAATGATATTGGCGTATGCGTACTTCTCTCAGCTTATAAACCCGATCTTAAGTTTTTCGCGGAACAACTTGATTCGATAGATAAACAAACGTTTCCGCTTACGCTTCTAGTTAGAAATGACTGCCCTGAATCGGATTCATTAGAGCGGTTTATCCAAGCGCATATAACGAAAAACGCCTATCGGTATTATCACGGTGATAATAATCTCGGTTATGTCAAATCGTTCGAGGCGCTGCTCTCCTTGGCGGAAGGGGATTACGTAGTACTTTGCGATCAGGATGATATTTGGGAGCCTAATAGAGTTGAAGTTTCGCTCAACCATATGCTAGAAGAAGGCTCAATTCTAGATGTTTGTGATAGATCGGTAATTGACGAAAACGGAAATATTCTGGTAAAGAGTTATAGGAAAGCTCATCCTAATTCGCCGGAAGTAAATTGGTGCTCTGGAGAGGATATTACTGTACAGGCCGCAAGCGTATGTTACGGCATTGGTATGGCTCTCATGTTAGATGCGAGTGCGGCGAAGTCGATGATTCCCTTTCCGGAATCGACTGCACATGACTTGTGGTTGACATTGGGTTGCAGTGAACTGGGGAAGTGCAGCTTTACTATGACTCCTTTGGTTAAGTATCGTCGACATGGTGGTAACGAAACTGGATTCCTTGCAGGTGTTTCTTCAAAAGATGATTGGTATTCGACAAGAGTTAAAAACAGGGTTGATACTGCTAGGCGATTTGCCGATAGATTCCCGATTCACCGCATCTAAAGGAAATATTGGGGTTCGCTGAAGCAAGGGAGCGGCGCTCCATAATTGGTTTACTTAAATACCGACGAGCTTGCCCGTCTATCGCTAAAGCAGATATCATTATACGTCTTGTGCCGAATTGGCTGTTTATTTTGATTTTAAAAGAACTTAAAGCTGCGAGATAGCTCCGTATCCTCATTTCGACAGGTTTAGAAGGGCGCTTATATTTGTGAAGGCCACAGAGAAGACTCTTTCGATTAAACATAATATGTTCTGGAATACCGTCGGTTCGTTGACTAATTTAGGCTGTCAGTGGCTTATCACCATTTTGGTCGTTCGGCTGTCTGATGGATATAGTGCTGCAGGCATTTATTCGCTGGCTATGTCTATTTTCAACATGTTTTCTCAATTAGCCCAATACAGGATGTACACGGTGCAAATTGCAGATGTTGAAAGGAAAAACTCTGCTGGTGAATACCTGACTTTTCGTTTCTTTACTACTTTTATAGCGTTTGCAATGTTAGCCGTCTATTCCATTGCAACGTGTCGTATTGGTACGGTGCCCGCTATTCTTCTGTATGCTCTCTATAAAACCGCTGGCTTAGTCATTGATGTCATGCATGCTAATGATCAGGTTGGTCATAGGATGGACTATATTGGGAAATCCCTCATAATGCAGGGTATCGGCTCTCTCCTTTCATTCATTCTTGTCTTTGGATTTTTTAATAGCCTCGAAGGTGCACTGTTGCTTATGACGGTAGTGACAATAGGCATCGGAGTTATTTACGATTATCCAAGATCAAATCGGATTTCTGCAATCAAGCTTGGAATTAGCCGAGCGAAGGTCAGAGCCTTCCTATGTAGCTGTTTGCCCATCGTTCTGGGCGGCATTGCTGCTTCTGCGGCGCCGAATATTCCCAGGCAGTATTTATCTTATTCATTCGGCGATTCTGCTCTGGGTATTTATGCATCAGTTGCTGCACCTGTGGCAATTATCCAAATGGGTGCGACCTATATTTATAATCCTTTATTAGGTTATCTAGTAGAGCGTTACCATTCTAGAGAAAAGTCCTTTTTTTCGCTCATAGGTAAAATACTTGCTGGCATCTTTTTTGTCGGTGTCATATCTTCAGTTGCCCTTTTCTTTTTCGGTAAATTATTGCTGTCACTGTTTTATGGCGCTGGAATAGCTAAACATACCGATCTCCTTCAGCCTATGTTGGCTTGTGCCTTTTTGACTGGCATCGCTTGGTTTGTCAACGATTTGTTGGTTTCTCTTGATAATTACCGAGGGGTATTTGTTGGCAGCATGCTGTCCTTAATTAGTGCTGTCGCTGTTATGGCTCCTGCGCAAATGCTGTTTGGCTTAAATGGCCCTACTGTATCGGCGCTTATATCCAATGCCATTTGCCTTATTTATCAGTCTTCTGTTTTGGGGAAACAGACGCAACAATGGTTCGGGGAAAAGAGATAGGCCGATGATGTCTAAAGCTCACGCGCTATTAAAGCTTCAAAACACTGAATTGGATATCCTTCAGGTTGTCGCCGCATTCTGCTCTAAGCACGGCATCAGGTGGTGGCTTGACGGTGGAACATGTTTAGGAGCAATGCGTCATAGGGGGTTTATCCCTTGGGATGATGATATAGATATCGGAATGATGCGTTCAGATTATGACCGCTTTTGCTCTTTAGCCGAGGGTGGGTTACCGGAAGGATATTCGCTCCATACATCGCGGAATACTACTGGCTATGCTGCGATGTTTGCTAAGGTGTATCGCGATGGAACTCGCTTCGAGAATCAAGAGGCTCGAGAGGCTTCCAGTTCGATGGGCATTTTTGTCGACATCTTTCCATATGACCAGCTCTATACAGATAAACGCCTTCGTGCAAAGCAAGTCCGAACTGCATCAATTGCACAGAAAAGAGCCTATTTATATCATTCTTCTTCCATTGTTGTCCCTCATAAAGGGTTCCTTGGTCAACTCGAGCAAATTGGTTGTTCTGCTATGCACGTGGTGGAACAACTGGTTTCTCGAGGCGCATGCTCTTACCAGGATTTGTTCGATTCCTGTATTGCCGACTCAAATACGGGTGAGGTCTCTGATTACTGTCTGACGTTAAGCTGGCCGAATATGGCGCCAGTGCCTATTTCAGAGATTTTCCCTCTGAGCAGTGCGGTTTTCGAAGGCAGTGAATTCCCTGTTCCTCGTATGACGGATAAATATCTTACAACGATGTATGGCGATTGGAAAAAATACCGTCACCGGATAATCGACATACCCATCTTCCGCTCTTGCTCGACTTGGAGATGGGGAAGTCTGGACGGCACAGAATTAAGGATATGACATCTATATCAGATGAGGTTATGTGATGAGTCTCCTCTATTTGTATTTCACTCACCATTATCATCCCGCAACTTAGTGGAATTGG
>ENA-OQIR01000874-OQIR01000874.1-human-gut-metagenome-genome-assembly--contig:-NODE-874-length-11739-cov-1.696004_pt1 | contig 11739 bp, 9 predicted proteins | sample MGYA00242580_ERZ504745 | MGnify/ENA primary metagenome ERZ504745 (study PRJEB26092, sample SAMD00036214) | human gut metagenome | host: Homo sapiens | study: EMG produced TPA metagenomics assembly of... | reverse complement strand
ATATTAGCATCAGTTGCTTCAAAATCAATTGTAGTATCAGTATATCCTAATGCATATACAGTAAGTGACCAGTAACCTGTTCCATCATATCCTGCTGGTAACTGGCAGCGTGCTGAATCTGTAAGTCCAAGCTGGATTCCCATTGCTTTATGCATCCAGTTATCTGCTGCGAATTTAGTACCATATGTAGCAACAGCATTTGTTCTTGTTGCATCATTTCCATATATGTCCACTTAACAGCCTGCATCATAGCACCTAATGCGCCATAACCATCACCATTAATATCAACTCTTAAGAATTCACCGTATGAACCTGTAGCATCTTTTACTGTAGATGTAATGTTAGCAGCCACACTTATATCCTGCTCTGCAAATGACTTTCCACTTCCAGTCTGTCTTGCAGAGAATGAATATGTTCCATCTGCATTCTTAACAGCTGTCTTAAGTCCGTTAGTATCTGCATTAACTGCTGCTGTATACTCATATGAGCTAAGCTTGTTCTCACCGAATCCACCGTATAACTTCTCACCATTCTTGACAACTCTGTAATGCTGCTCAAAATCAGCAAGATCAGATGTCTTAACCTTAACCGGAACATACTTAATACCAGTTACTTCATATGATACTAACTTTGTTGTTGTACCATCAGCATTAGTAATTGTACCTCTGTTGTATGAAAGCTGTGTACCATCTGTAAGTATCATCTGCTTTCCATCACTGCTCCAGCCGGCAAGCTCATACTTCTTACCATCTTCTGTATCAATTGTTGCCATGCACTGGTAGCTTCCTCTGTGAAGACCATGATTGGTTGTAGCTCTTGTTACTGTATCAAAACCGCCTTTATCGTACTCACCATGTGTATCCTTCTCATTAGATGATGTTACATCTCCTGCGTTATATACGCCCTCGTTAGCCCAGTATTCCTGCCATGTAAGTCCAGCATATACATATGAATACTCATCATCTGCTGCATGTGTATCAGACACAAGAGCTGGAAGTGCTGTAACTGCAAGAACAGTAGCGGCTGCAACAGCAGCAATCTTAGTAAAAATGTTCTTCCTCATAATTCCTCCTTGTTTTGCGAAGCAAAATCCGAACCCATTGGTGAGGAGAGGAATTTTGCCTCCTTATAATTTTTTCTATTACAAATCTGCTCTACTTCTTAGCCGATTTATAAGCATAGTAAAATGCCTTCTTTATGGCATTGCTTGATTTAGTAGCCCCAGAAACACTGTCAACACCTGATGTACTCTGATTTGCAAGAAGCTGTGCAGGAACCTTTGCATTTGCCATATTAAAATACTGCACATCCTGCGCACTCGCTTCTGATTCAGCAGTAACCGATGTAATCGTATCTCCTGATATGACTATTGTAACCGTTACATTGTAGTTATAAGTCTCACACACAGCGGAACCTGTATAAGTTCCATCTGCTTTAAATTTTGTATTAGCCGGTGTATCACTGCCTGAACCGCCGCTCAGCTCTCCACTATTGTCAGAACCATTATCCGGCTGAGCTGACTGATTACCACTGTCAGAACTATTACCTGATGAATTACCAGAAACATTATCCGAACCGGAATTATTGCTATTTCCCGACACTTCATTTCCTACACCCACCAGCCTGTGAGTCTGACTGTCCATCTGATGAAACAGATTCTTCCAGACTCTCTTGTGTTGTTCCTTCGGCATCTGTCTTAGCCCGTACTGCTCTCAATCTCTTTGACCATTGCTGCAACTGTCTCTTCGTTAAAGAAATCGTTCCATTCCTCATTGTCTTCCGATGCCGACACTGTCTGTCTTCCTGCAAAGCACGACACCGTCATCACTGCACATATAACCAATGCCAGTCCATACAGAACCGTCTCTGGTTTCTTACCGTATGTCTTTCCGGCTCTTGCTGCCTTTACTGATACAGCCTTTGCTATTCTCATAGCTGCATATCCTAAGAAGACTATGCTGTAGATAACAACATTTGCAATATAAGTACCAAGTCCAAGTCTTGCATATGGAATATTGATAAGCATTATATGTACATACATAAGACCGTAGAATACGTATGCTGTGCGCTGTAACTGTTTCCACTTCTTAGCCTTCATCTTCTTTCTTACAGATGGAAAAGATGTAACTGTAAGCACAAGCATTATAGCTATAAGCACAAGACTTATTACCGCAGCTGCAAGCTGTGTGGCTGATAACAGGCTTGTCTTAGTAAATAACATTCTGAAATATGTCATTCCATATGTGAAATTATGACACAGGACAAGTATTGCCGCTGTAATTGACAATTCACCTCTTATCTTCATAAGCGGTGCAATCAGCTTGCTGCCCTTAGGAAGTGCACCTGCGTACATTACTGCAACGAACATTGCCGTTCCAAGAGAACCTTTTGCAAATATTCCTAATATATTGTTCTTTACAAACAAAGGCATTGACAGAAACTCAAGCAGGAATACTGCAATAGAGATTACTGCCACACCTATATAAAATATATTGGCATATTTCTTAAGTGAATCCTTGAGAAAATATATAAATAAAGCTACGATTATAAGTGATATTATTAATAACATGTCTGCTCCTTCGGGTCTGTATATCTTGGTTAGCTGTCTTCAACAAAAGTATATTAATCTATCTGTAATTAGTTTTCGCTAACTGCTCTATAGAATATATTTTTCTCACCACATTTGTCAATACAGACAGTTAATAATAATTCTCATTAAGGCTGTCTGGTAATTATTTCCTTATCCATATCTGTTGAAAAACCGCTGGCAATGCCCTCCGATACATACACTCTGCTTCCATCGAAAAGTATCATATCAAAATCTATAGCCCCGCTTCTGTAAAGTTCTTTCGCACCATCAAGCCCCATTACAAAAAGCGCAGTTGATAATGCATCTGCTGTTGTTCCGTCAGAGCATACAATTGTAACCGAAGTCAGGTCGCTCTCTGATGGATAACCTGTCTGCGGGTCTATAATATGATGGTATACTTGTCCGTCCTGCTCAAAATATCTCTCATATCCACCTGATGTTATAACTGCCTTATCAGCAGTGCTTAATACACCAAGATAACTGCTTTCACTGTCTGGATTCTGTATGGCAACCCTCCAGTCTGAGCCATCAGTCTTAGTTCCAAGCACCTGCACATTGCCCCCAAGATTAATGATTGCGTGCTCTATGCCGCAGTCCTTCATAATCTGAATCACCCTTGAAGAAGTATAACCTTTGGCAATTCCACCAAGGTCAATGCTTGCACCATCTGACAATGTCACCTGCTGCCCGTTAACCTCCACATTTGTATAAGAAACATGCTTAAGTACATCCGCAATCTCGCTGCTTTCAGGCACTCTGTAATTCTTGGTGGTAAATCCCCACAGCTCCATAACCGGGTATATCGTAATATCGAAAGCACCTTTAGTTTCTTTAGATACCTGCATTGCCCTGTTCATTATAAATGCGGTTTCTTCCGATACTTCACCGCTTCCATTTTCATTTATCTTAGTAACATCACTGTCCTCATTTCCTACCGAAAACATTGCATCAAGCCGGTTAATCTCCTGAACTGCTTTACTTACTGCTTCCTCTGAATTGCTGCCATATGCAGTAAGCGACATATATGTATCCATTGCAAATATTTCCTGTGTACTCTTGACTGTATCGTCCTTCTCTGGCTTACTGCCACCACATGCCGTCAAACAGCCGCTGCAAGAATTGCTGTAATTCCTGCCAATATATATTTCTGATATTATATTCATGCTTTAAGTTTATCCTCATCTTATACTGGTTAGTTCTATAAAACTTTATAGCATAATAATTAAAATGTCAATCACATACGGTCACACATTCACCACGCAAAAACACCCGCAATATAATTGCGGGTGCTCCTGTAAAGAAAATTCTTATGAAATTAGATATCTTTTCTTCTTCTCGTGTATACTGCTGCCATTCCAAGTAAGCCACTAAGTCCTGCTGCCATTAATGCTGCATACCTTCCTGTATGACTCATATCACCAGTCTTGACTGTTGTGTCTGCTCCTGTTGATGTTCCTGTTGAATCATCAGGTGTCTCGGCAGGATTCTCGTTATCTGATGGATTTCCTTCAACATATTCTGGGTTCTGGTTATTCTCACCTTCCCATGTAATATCTAAATTATGAAGCATTGTTGTATTCTGCCATCCGCCTGCGCCAAGTGTTCCTGTATGCTGGATTGCAACTCCGCCAAAGCTGTTAGCTTCAATATCTGCTGTAAGGTCAACCACATGTGGATATCCCTTAGCTGCCTGGTCTGCAAGCTGTTCTGTTGGTGTCTCAACATGAGCTGTGAGCTTATTGCCTTCAGCCTTTAAACTGATTGTACAGCCTGTTGCATAGCAGCTTGCGATAACTTCATCAGAAATCTCTGTTACTGTTCCGTTGTCGTATTTTACAAGTACAAATGTTACGGCATTAGATGAAGCCTTTGTTCTTACTATTCTTAATCCGTATCCTGTAAGTGTAGATGTATCGAACTTAAGAAGTACATCCATATACTGTCCTGCACTACCAAATCCCTGACCTGCTGTCTTGGCTGGGTCAACTACAAGCTTAAGTGACATGTCACCATATGTTCCTTCAACTGGTGTATACATAAGTCTTGCGCCCTGTGTACCTTCATATAATCCAGCGCCTACACAGCCGTTACCTGTTGTTCCATATTTCCAAGGTTCTTCTGTATCAGCTCCCTGCCAGCTTCCAAAACTTTCTGTATCTGCCGGACGGTTATAATCTACAGTCCAGAAGCCAGCTTTGATTTCTGACTGCTTTACATTAGGGAAGTTAGAGAAATCTGTAGCAAAGTTCTTGCTTCTTACATCTTTCACTCCGATTGCCTTGTCATATACTGTATTTTCCGGTGTTCCATAATCACTTCTGATGTTCTTAGATTCTACCTTAGCCATGATGTAATATCCTACATCACCTGCTGTTAACTTATATGTATACTCTGGTGAATCATTTCTTGTTACTGCTACAAGTATAGGATTGCTGCCCTCTGCATCTGTACATCTGTACCATGAGATTGCAGACATGTCTTCTCTGCTTCCTAAATCAAGTGAGTAATCTACTTTAAGACTACCCTGTCCGTCATTAGTAATAACTGGTGCCTTTGTAAATGCTGGTGCTTCAATCTTGCTTGGCTTTACAGTAATTCCAACTGCTGCTTCAAGACCTGACTCTGTAGATGCATTTATAATGACCTTCTTAGCTGCATCATCATTATTAGTACCTTCTACTTTGCATGTTCCGTCACCATTATCTGTTAACTTCACATATGCCTTATCTTCGTCTGATACGCTGTATGTTATCTTCTGTGTTGTATCATTAGTTCCATAGAAATAGTTAACTGTTCCTCCTATTGAAGCTGTTTCCTTTCCAGATTCAATCTCTGTGACATCTGATGTTATTGAAAGCTGTGTTGCAACTGTGTCCTGTCCGGTTGCTTTAATTACATCCTTAACTCCTAATGGATCCCAGTCGTCACTGCCCTTTAAAAGATTGTATGTGTTGTAATATGTTTTACCACCTGATACTACCTTGTAGGCATTAAGCACTGATTTACCTGTCATATCAACAGTTTCTTTAGCACCCTCGCCACCGATTGTGATGCTCTGTCCATTATGAATTATGTTGCTCTGATAACACTTTAATGAAGTTGATGGTGTTTTAGTCCATCCAATTGATATAGGTACACTTAAATTACTGTGATATACACAATCTATTGCGGTAATTGTACCGCCTTCCTTAGTAAAGAACTGTGTTGGTTCAGCTTCAACATTTAATATCTTACAATTAAATGTACAACCTAAGAATGTTGAACCTGTACCATATGATGAATATAATGGCCTGTTTCCATAGAAATCAAAATCGCATCCTACATATACAGCATTTGCATTAAGGGCATCATCTGTACTTTCAAAATGACAGTTGTTATAAAGACTTCTTGATGCTCCATTTATTGGGTCAAGATTAAGTCTGCTTATAAAGTTACAGTTATCTGCAAACATCTTGTCTCCAGAAACATCAGCAAGCTGTGCCTGTGTGATTGTCTCTGTTCTCTTTGCCTGATTAAGTTCACTCATAAGTGGATAATCAAGGTCAACACTACAATAATTACCTATTGTTATATTCTTAACTGTGAGTTGCGCCACTGCAGTTGAATCTGAACATAGTATAGTTACCGTTAGAGGCATGTGACTGTCCTCTGTTTCCAGCTAATACAACATTATCAGGATTTCCTGTAAGACCTTTGATAGTAAGATAATCTGAATTAACAACCATTCCATAAGGTACTGAATATCCTTCTGTCTTCTGTACTGTATCTGTTGCTGCTGGATCATCTATCCAGTATACATATGGTGCAACATATACTGTCATTGGATTGTCTGCTGTTCCATTCTTTAATGCATCTGCTGACAATGCCTTAGTAATGTCGTTATATACATATGGGTACTGGGCAGCAAGCTCGTCTGATAACGAACCATCAACATATATGGCTGTCTCCGACAACTGGATTGTCTCGCCTGATACTTAATGTAAGTTCCACCGAATTCAACCGGATCAGAACTGTCCATTGGTGTGTAACCTTCTAATGTTTTGTTAATGTCTTTTACTGCTGAATACCTTGCAGTTTTTACTCCTGTTTCCTGTGCAAATGCATAGTATCCCTGTAATGGAGCTAAGTTGCCTGCAACAAGAACGCCTGTCATGACACTTACGGCAACAGAAGCAATAATTTTGTTTCTTCGTATCATATTATTCCTCCTTAATATTAAATTGTTTCTGCTTCTTAAGATGCTTTTATTATATTCACATTGTTTTTTTATAGATACAAAAAAACAGCACGAAATCTTTCAAATCAAAAAAATATGTAAAAATCAGTAACAGTTTCTCTATAAACGACCTATAATCAGTATATGATTTTGCTTCGTAAGATATTATTCATATACCAAGGAGACGGCAATGTACCATTTTATTAATGACAATTTCCACACGGATATTGCTACTGTGCCACCATCTTATAAAATGAAACATTTTTCATGAACATAACAGATGGGAGTTGATGTTTATATATTCTGGTTCCTGCACCCTTTATGTAGGTGATGAAATATATATGTTAAATCCGGGCGGACTTGCTCTTATCCCACCAGACATGGCGCACATGACTACTTACCTCGCCGGAAGTGACCATACAAGATATGTGTTATATTTTAATAATGATGATTTAAAGTGGATTGCTGATGATTCTTCTCAGGATATAGAAAGCATTTTTCATAAACATCCTGTTGTCCATATACCAGAAAGACGACTTGATTATATATCATCAATTATCCAGAAGATTTCTTATGAACACAATGGTGTCGACAGTCTGTCTTTATCTTTCGTACATTCTTATTTTCATGAACTTATACTTTTTATTCTGCGCTGTCAGATGTACGAAGATAATGTTATTACGAAAATGGATACAGGTAATGAACTTATCCAGAAGGTTATTGAATATATTATCGAGAATTATCACAATGACATAACTATGGCTGCTACTGCAGAACTATTTAATATGAGTGAATCGAGCCTTTCCAAGAAATTTAAGGCTTTTACAGGCTTTAGGTTCAGAGAGTATCTTATTAATGTAAGAACACACGCAGCAGCAGACCTTTTAGTCAACACCAGCCTCTCTATTACTGAGATTGCTGACAAATGTGGTTTCGCTGACAGTAATACTATGGGCGGCACATTTAAAAAAATCATGGGCGAAGCGCCCGGAAGCTACAGAAAGAACCATTAATTATATTTTTTATTTTAGAACGGAGGTTATTATGGCAGATTTTATTTTACTTAATGAAGATTTCTTCTGATTTTCCTATTGGTGAATTTCCTTATGATAAGAATCATTCGGCAATGGGTGAGTATCATTTTATCCATTATCCCGGATATTATGGTAAATGGTATGACCCGGTATGCAACCACGTTTATAACGGTCAGGGTGCTTCCTGGATTATTTCTGAATATAATGGAAAACATTTTATGGAGCAGATGCGTATCCGTAATGACAAGCCACACCGCACATTCCCTATGCTCACTAGCGGTGACAGATTCTGGCGCGATTATACTATAACTGCAAGTGTGCGTATGTTTACTACCAAATGGGGCAATGCGGCATCGGTTTTTGTTGTCAGAACTCTGCTAATCTTCTTGTCCTTGTTTTTGAAGAGCATGAGTTAAGACTTGAGTATCGTCATAAGGAGGAGGTTACTGTACTCGATTCTGTACCTTTTGATTACAACTGTGATGATACTTATGTACTTAAGGCTGAGATTAAAGGCAGCCATGTTATATGCAGTGTTGATGATAAGGTTTATTTTGACCTTGACACTGAATATGCAAGGCAGGGTGGCAAGGTTGCCATTACTGCAACTATCCCTACACAGTTTGGTTTTGTAAATGTTACTACTTCTGAAAGTACTGCTGCTTCTATTGATGCTGCAAGAAATGCTTATAAAGCTGAATGTGAAGATGCACAAGCACATTATCCTAAGATGAAGCTTCTTAAGAAAATTGACCTCAAAGGCTGCGGCACCGGAAGACAGCTTCGTTTCGGTCATCTTCTTGGCAATGGCGAGTATCAGATGGTTATGGCTCAGTGCCAGAAAAGAGTAAACCGTGATGCTTATGGAACAATCAGCTGTCTCACCGCATTTGACCTTGATGGCAATATATTATGGCAGCATGGTGAACCTACTGATAATCACGACATTGGAACTATATCAGCAGATATGCCTATGCAGATATATGATATTGACGGTGATGGCTTTGATGAGGTTATTACAGCCAAGAATTTTGAAGTGCTGATTCTTGATGGCAAAACAGGTGAAGTGAAGAAACGTGCCAAAACACCTTTCTCTACACCAGAAGAGGACGGAACTATTATCGGTGTTCCTGATAAAATCTACGCATTTGACAGAATTAATCCTGATGGTATGCGTATATGTAATTTCCGTGGTCTTGACAAGCCACGCGATATTCTCATTAAGGACCGTTATTGCAGAGTATATGCACTTAACGATGACCTTGAGGTTATGTGGCATTTCCAGAGTGATAAGAATACCGGACATTTTCCTTTTGCAATTGATATTAACGGAGATGGACATGATGAACTTTTAGTTGGTTATAACATGCTTGACTGCCACGGTAATAAAATGTGGACTATGCCTGTTAATGAAGACCATATTGATGAGATTGTTCCAGGCAGATTTGAGTCAGGACCACACAAAGGTACTAAATTCTTTGCCTGTGTTGCAGGAAAGGAAGGCTTCCTGATATCTGATTTTAACGGAAAGCTTCTTAAAAAGGATGGCATAGGCCATGCACAGCGTGTCAGTCTTGCTAATTATCTTCCTAACCGCCCGGGCTATGAAATGGTTGTTGTTAATTTCTGGGGACATCAGGGAATTATATATTTCTATGACAGTGAGGGTAATCAGTTATGGGAAATGGAGAACGAGCTTAATGGTAATCTCTTAACTCCTGTAAACTGGACTGGTGACGGTCAGGACTTCATCCTTCTTAATGCTGATATAGAGCGCGGCGGAATGATTGACGGCAATGGTATCCAGGTTGTTAAATTCCCTAACGATGGTCATCCTACATGTGTGCTGAAGCTGTAAACCTCTACGGCGATGCCCGTGATGAGATTGTCACATGGGATTATGATTCGATGTACATATATACACAGGATGATGCCCCTAAGGATGATGTATATGCACCTTTCAAGTATCCTGATTATAATGCTTCTAATTACCGCGGTGAATACTCTTACCGTGAGAAGTGGTGGTAAAATTAAGACTATAAATGACCAACAGGGTTGCAGAGTATATAACACTCTGCAACCTGCTGTATAATAAGTCCATCAGCATTTAATGAGTTTTTTCTCCAGACAGTAATGATACACTCCGTCTTCTTCAACGGATTTACATATGACATCTGCTCTTGCTTTGACTTCATCAATGGCATTCCCCATGGCCACTCCTGTACCAACAGCTTCTAGCATTTCAATATCATTTCTACCATCACCAAAAGCAATCGCCTCATCTTTCGATAATCCATAATAACTAAGCACTGCATTTACCGCATTTCCCTTACCACAATTCAATGGAATAATATCTGCTGCTTTATCCCACCATGCAGTTATCTGGGTATCTTCTGTTCCCTGCAGTATCTGGGCATATTCTTCTTTTCTGCACGCACACATAATCTGGTAAATATCTTCTTTACATAACTCATCAAAATTATCTGCAATTGTCGATGTTTCATTTCCAAATTTAAAGTACTCTTCCAGATGCTCATCTGTGCCATTAGTAACAATAAAATGCTCATTGCTGATTGCAGCTGCTCTGTTCATTTTATTAAGATTTTGAATTATCTGATGTTTATCATTATTATTCAGTGGATTCCTGAAAATAATCTTTTCTCCAGCCATTACATATGAACCATTAAATGTAAGCAGCACATCAAATGTAATATCTTTGAATTTAGGGATTGAAAGATAGCCTCTGCCAGTTGCCATACAAAGCAATATTCCATTCTGGTGAAGAGAATTTAACGCCTTAACTGTTTTATCTGTCGGTTCTTTACATCCCATTTTCAACAATGTTCCATCTATATCAAAAAATGCTATTTTAATCATATATGGCTCTCCTGTACTGTATGATATAATACATTATTAAAACGTCCTCTTATCTTTTCTATGTTCTCTTTCAATATTTCTATAAGTATACAGCTTCTCTTTTTATTTAAAGCAGCTACTCCTACCGCTCCACTACCTGCAAATGAATCTAATATTATTTCACCTTCATAAGTAACATATTCCAATATTTCTTCACAAAGTTCAACTGGTAATTCACTCTGATGTATTTTATTCTTCCTTGCGACTGGTTGAACATCAAACATAGTCGGCAACATACCATTACAACCACTCATATAATGTTTTTTACCTGTCATATCAGATTTTTTTCTTATCATATCTCATATTTCTCGCTTTACCTTTTGAAAAAATCATTATATCCTGTGTATTTTTTGCCTTTCTCCCTGTATTACTAACAAAAGTCCCCTTTTTCCATGGTACTTTAGAATAATAAATAAATCCTGCTTCTTTTGCATACTTTTTAATTTGGTATAAATACTCATAATTATTCTCATTCTCGGCTGGTAAAACCTCAACCAAAAACAGCCGTCTTTTAAAACTCTAGCCTTTTCCTTAAAATCCTCTAATGTATATCGAAAACAATCATATGATGCAAAGCCCTTGTTCCGCCTTTATTTGATTTAATATCTAACCATGGATGATCTGTTAATATACAATCGATACTGCCATCCTTTAACATAGATAAATCTCTTCCATTGCCTTCTATTAGCACACACTGTTCATTTTTGTTGTCAATTGTCCGATAGACGCCTTTGGCCACTCTTTCGAATTTAATACCTATTTTCTCATAGATACGGGCCCTTACGGTTTCTTGTGGCTTATCAGGATTTTTTTGATATGCATCTTGCAATGAAAAGCTTTCACAATCTTTAAAGCAATTAAATAATTTTTCTACTAATGTCATTTGTATATCCTCCTTCAATTTGGGATCTTGATCCTAACACAGGAAGTACACAAATAAAGTACTAATTTATATTATAATTTTCTGATAAACAATACTTTCT
>ENA-OQIR01000873-OQIR01000873.1-human-gut-metagenome-genome-assembly--contig:-NODE-873-length-11745-cov-2.216991_pt1 | contig 11745 bp, 16 predicted proteins | sample MGYA00242580_ERZ504745 | MGnify/ENA primary metagenome ERZ504745 (study PRJEB26092, sample SAMD00036214) | human gut metagenome | host: Homo sapiens | study: EMG produced TPA metagenomics assembly of... | reverse complement strand
TTTGATGACGATTAGATAAATATTTAAAAACAGCACGAATCTTAAAAAGAAGAGAAGCAGCTAAAGAACTAGCTTTACAAGGACGAATTTGTCAATGATCGAGTGGCAAAACCAAGTACGGAATTAAAAATTGGGGATACGATTCGTATCGTTTTGGAGCAAGACTGCTTGTAATTCGTGTATTAGATATTCAAAAACAAGTTTCTAAACAAAACGCACAGTTGTTGTTTGAAATCATTCACGAAGAAAGAATTGAAGATGAACAAGCTTAATGTTGTGTGTGGAGCTCTTGTGATTGATGGAAAAGTCATGATTGCACAAAGAAATTATGGTTCAAGCCAAGGGTTCTTTGAATTTCCTGGTGGAAAAGTTGAGGGAAATGAAACAAAAGAAGAGGCATTAATTCGTGAATGGAAAGAAGAATGTGATATTGATATTTATGATGTGCAATATTTAGCTTCAAGTATTGATTATCAAGATGGATATGAAATTCATTTAACTTGTTTCACATGTACTTCTAAGGAAAAACCAACAAAATTAAGTGTGCATTCAGAATATATTTGGACAACTCCAGATCATATATATGACTATAACTTCTTTAAATCTGATAAAATGCTTGTAAAAGCATTAAAGGAGGTATGGCCATGTTTGACAAAACCAACGAAACTAAAGTATTAAGAGATCCTGTGCATGGATATATTCATGTGAAATATCAAGTGATATGGGATTGCATCAACGCAAAAGAATTTCAAAGATTGCATCGCATTCATCAATTAGGTGGAGATTTTCAAATTTATCATACGGCAGAGCATTCACGTTTTTCACATAGTCTAGGCGTATATGAAATCACAAGACGAATGTGTGAAGAAGTGGATTCAATCACAGCTACTTTAAGTGAATATGAAAAAATTCAAGTTTTATGTGCTGCATTGTTGCATGATTTGGGCCATGGTCCTTTTTCACATTTTTTTGAAACACTTCATAAGAAGCATCACGAACAAATGACTTGTGATTTGATTTTGGATCCAGAAACAGAAATTCATAAGGCTTTAGTAAAAGAAGATGAATCTCTACCACAAAATATTGTGTTGATTTTAACGCATAAACATCCCAAACCAATGATGCATCAAATGATCAGCTCACAATTGGATGCGGATCGCATGGACTATCTTTTAAGAGATGCTTATGAAACGGGTACAAGCTATGGTAATTTCGATTTAGAAAGAATTTTGCGAACTTTGCGAGTGAAAAATGATTCGTTGTGTGTGAAAATGAGTGGTATGCACAGTATTGAAGACTATATTATGGCAAGATACCATATGTATTGGCAGGTTTACTTGCATCCAGATGCAAAATCATATGAAATTATGATTCAACAATTTTTTAAGCGATATGCAATAATCCGAAATATTGATGTGTTTGAACCATTAATGAATGGAGAACTATCGAACAATGATTTTTATTTAATGGATGAACACCGTATTTTCTATGGTTTTCAACAAGCATTAGCAAGCGAAGATGAAATATTAAAGGATTTCGCAAATCGAATTTTAAATCGTCATTTGTTTGAGTGGATTGAAGATCCAAGTGATCAACAAATGCAAGATATCAAACTGAAACTTATTGAGTCTGGATATGATTTAGATTATTACTATTATGAAGCAATATCACATTCTAAGGCGTATTTGCCATATACAGAAAATGATGAAAATCAAATCATTTGGATGTTAGATTCTAAAAATGAATTGGTGTCTTTATCTAGTTGTTCACAGATTGTCAAGGCATTATTAAAGATGAAAAATCAAACGAATAAACGAATTTATTTTCCAAAAGAAATACTTTAAAATGAACGGTAGCATGCGATGTGTTACCGTTTTCACTTGTGAAAAAATGGGATAAATATATAAAAAATCATAGATTTTAAATTAAATTTGTTATATTTTTATTAAATTCTTATGTTTTTTAATAAATTTTCTTGCAAAAAAATCAGAGTGTGATATTATGCACTAGCTATGACAAATCAGGTACATTTATTTGATAAAATTTCAAATCAAACATTATACAAAGGAGAGGCTATAATTGATTTTTGTGCGAACGAAGGACTTCTAGTTTCTTTTAGTAATGATACACATCGATTTGAATGGAGAATATGGAAAAAGGATTAGTAATCCGTAGTGAATCTGATGTTCTTGTGAATTTGACACTTCGTTTAAATAGTCAAACAAAGGGGCATATTGAAACAGAATTTGGACAAATAGATTTGGATTGTCATACAAGTCATTATGATGTGGACGAAAATCACATAGAAGTAAAATACAGTCTTATACAGGGGAATGAAGAACAAAAATTTCACTTTGTACTATATATAAATAAGGAGGATACATATGCAGTCAATTGAAGTTGAATTAAAGCAGGCCATTCAAAGTGCAGTAAAAAAAGCATTTGATTTAGATTTAGATGTGCAAAACATTGTTGTTGAAACACCAAAAAATAAAGATCATGGTGATTTTTCAAGTAATGTTGCGATGCAGTTAACTCGTCAATTACATCAAAATCCAAGAATGATTGCGCAAAGCTTATTAGATGCATTTTCATTAGAAATGGTTTCTAATATTGAAATTGCAGGACCTGGTTTCTTAAACTTTACATTATCTAAAGACCGTTTTAGTACAGTAATTTCTGATGTATTAGCACAAAAGGAAAATTACGGTCAACAACCATCTAATGGAATTAAAGTAGATTTAGAATATGTAAGTGCAAACCCAACTGGATCCTTACACTTAGGACATGCTCGTGGAGCTGCTTGGGGAGACAGTTGTGCACGTATCATGAAAAAGCGGGATATGATGTAACTCGTGAATATTATGTAAATGATGCGGGTAACCAAATCACAAACTTGGCATTGTCTTTAAATGCTCGTTATCGTCAAGCACAAGGGATTCCTACAGAAATTGGTCAAGACGGTTACATGGGGAAGGATGTTGAAGAAAAAGGATATGAATTGGCGAAAGAATATCCTGAAACATACTTAGAACCTACAGAAGAAAATTTGAAATTCTTTAGAAAAGAAGGAATTAAGTTTGAATTAGATAAAATTAGAAAAGATTTAGATCGTTATCGTGTACATTTTGATGTTTGGTCAAGTGAACAAAGTATTCGTGATGCAGGTAAAGTAGAGGCTGCAATCAATGAATTGAATGAAAAGGGCTATGTATACGAAAAAGATGGTGCTTTATGGTTCGAAACAACAAAATTTGGAGATGATAAAGACCGTGTTTTAAGAAAACAAGACGGATCATTAACTTATTTAGTTCCAGATATTGCTTATCATAATGATAAATGTCAACGTGGATTTGATATGTTGGTTGACTTCTTTGGAGCTGACCACCATGGCTATATTCCTCGTTTAAAAGCGAGTATGACAGCTTTAGGAAACGATGCAGACAAATTACATGTAGATATTATTCAGATGGTTCGTTTAGTATCAAATGGGGAAGAAATGAAGATGTCAAAACGTTTAGGAAATGCGACAACAATTAATGAGTTGTGCGATAAAGTAGGCGTTGATGCAGCTCGTTATTTCTTCGTACAACGTGCATTAGATTCACATTTAGATTTCGATATTGAATTGGCAACTAAAAAGTCAAATGAAAACCCTGTTTACTATGCACAATATGCACATGCTCGTATGTGTTCTATTCAAAAACAAGCTCAAGATATTGAGTTAGCAACATCATTTGAAGATTTAACAAATGAAAAAGAAATTGAATTGATGAAATCTTTACAAAGAATTCAATAAGGTTATTGTAGAAACAGCACAATCTCGCCAAAGTTCATAAAATGTGTCACTATATTCAAAATTTAGCTAGTAAATTCCACAGCTTCTATAATGTATGTAAGTTGTAGATCGTGATAATTTAGAATTAAGTTCACAACGTCTAGCTTTAGTAAAGGCAACTCAAATTGTTTTAGCTAACGCATTAGAATGTATTGGTGTTGAAGCCGTTGAATCAATGTAAGTATTAAGAGGAGTTTTATAGTATTATGAAAAAGTCTATGATTGAAGTAGCTTATCAAGTATTGACTAACAACGATGGTGCTATGCCATTCGTTGATCTTTGGAAAGATGTAAGTCAAGAAATGGGATTTAGTCAAACACAGTTTGAAGATAATATCGCACAATTTTATACAGATTTATCTTTAGATGGCCGTTTCTTGAATATGTCACAAAATACTTGGGATTTACGTTCACGTCACACGTATTCAGAAAGTGTAATGGATACGGATTCTATCGCAATTGACGAGGATGATGATGAAGAAGAAGAATCAGAAATCGTTGAAGATGGATTAGACGAAGTAGAAAAAGAAATGGAAGAAGAAAACGAATAAAACGCATCCTTTTTCACAATAAATTCACATTGAATTGTTAGAATTGAAGTGGAAAGGAGAAGGAATGCAAGAAAATCTGCTTCATGCAGATTTTTTTCTAGAAAAATATGATAACCTAGAAGTTGTTAAGGAGATATTTATATGTTTAAAAGCATTTCATACGTTATAAAAGAAAATTGTTCAAATTTCTATCGTATTTTCTGTATCGCAAAATATGAATTGTTGTCAGATATGCGAGATTCTAAATTTGGTATTTTTTGGAACTTTGCATCTCCAGCTATTCAAGTGTTCACATATTGGTTAGTCTTTGGGATTGCTTGGGGAAGAAAAGCACAAACATACAAAGGTATTACTGTCGAATATTTGCCATGGCTTGTTGTAGCATTTAGTGTATGGTGGTATATTCGCCCATGCATTGTAGATGGATGTTCTGCCGTATTTTCAAAGACAAACGTCATCACAAGAATGAAGTTTCCGGTGTCGGTTTTACCAGCAACGGTTTGTTTAAGAGAACTATTCAATCACTTTGTGATGTTAATTATCACATTCGTTACTTTGATTTTAAGCGGATGGTATCCAAATCTAAATTGGCTTTGGATTCTATATTATATGTTCTGCGCATTTATGCTTGGAGAAGCTATTTCACTAGTATTATCTGTACTTACAATGTTATGGCGTGATGTAAAAAAATTTATTTCTTCAATCATGCGTATGTTGATGTATTTCTCGCCTATTTTATGGGATTGTCATTTTAAAGCAGATGTTCCATTCGCAAGTATTTTAAATAAACTTGTGAAGGTAAATCCAATCTATTATATTATTCAAGGATATAGAGATGCCGTTTTCTATGGAAGAAACGTATTTGATCATCCTGCTATTACACTTTATTTCTGGTGTCTGGTTTTCTTGATTTTTGCGTTAGGATGCTATTTGATGTACACCTTCAAAAAGAAATTTATCGATATGATTTAAGGAGGTTTTTATGTCTAAAGAAGAATATGCTGTTGAAGTCGAAAATATTTCGAAAATCTATACTTTAAGAAATAAAAACAATCAATATAAAACAGATAAGAAAGAATTCTATGCATTAAAAGACGTTTCTTTTAAAATAAAAAAAGGCGATGTGGTTGGAATTCTTGGAACTAATGGATCTGGTAAATCTACATTATCTTTATTATTATCAGGTATTTCTGAAATTAATAGTGGAACCATGAAAATTAATGGAGAACAAGCATTGATTGCCATTAATACAGGTTGAATCAACAATTGACAGGACTTGAAAATATTAACGTCAAAGGCGCATTGATGGGCTTAGAAAAAAGAGAATTCAAGAAATCACAAATGATGTTATTGATTTTGCAGAGTTAGGAGATTTCTTATATCAGCCTGTAAAAAATATTCATCAGGTATGAAATCTCGTTTAGGATTTTCCATCTCACTTGCATTAAATCCAGATATTTTTATTGTCGATGAAGCATTAAGTGTTGGAGATAAAGGTTTTGCGAAAAAATGCATGAAGCGTATGATGAAACTCAGAGATGAAGAAGGAAAAACAATCTTTCTTTATTTCTCACTCATTAAGTCAAGTTCGCGAATTTTGCAAGACGGGAATGTGGATTGAAGGTGGTCAGCTTGTTGAAATGGGTGACATTAATAAAGTGTGTGATGATTATTCTGTTTATGTAGACAAATTAGAGGCAATGAGCAAAAAGGAAAAAGAAAAAATTCTTAGATGAAAAATTTGGAAAAGCGTTTGCTTCCTAAAAAAGAAAAAAAGGGTATCGCAAAATTATTTGGTTAATAAAGGAGTTTATGGACTCCTTTTCAATTTGTCAAAAATAGTTTACAATTACAGTGTTTATATAGGGAGGTTTATACTCATGAAAACAGTAATAACATATGGAACTTTTGATTTATTTCATGTAGGTCATTTAAATTTATTACGCCGTGCAAAAGAATTAGGGGATTATTTGATTGTTGCGGTAAGTAGTGATGAGTTTAATTTGGGTAAAAATAAAGTGTGTAAAATTAAAGACACAGATCGTATGAAGATTGTAGAAGCGATTAAATATGTAGACAAGGTTATTCCAGAAACAAGTTGGGAACAAAAAATTGAAGATGTAAAAAATATAATGTAGATGTGTTTGTTATGGGCGATGATTGGAAGGGAAAATTTGATTTCTTAAAAGATTATTGTGAAGTTGTTTATTTACCAAGAACAGAAGGTATTAGTACAACACAATTAAAAGAGGAATTGAAGGGTTAATATGCGTACTATCAGTATTATCCTTCCTTTTTTTAAGTACAAACATTATTTTAAAGAATGTCTACAAAATTTAGCACAAAGCACATTTAAAGATTTTGAATTAATTGTTGTTTTAGATCATCCAACTGAAGATATTGATGATTTATTAGAACAATATAATTCTGTTTTTGACATGAAAGTATACACATTACCTGAAGGAGTAACAGGTGTAGCGGCTTGTCGAAATGTTGGTATTCAAGAAGCAAAAGGTGCCTATCTTTACTTTTTGGATAGTGACGATTATGTTTTGGAAGATACTCTACAAAATATGATCAAGGCGATAGATCATGATGTGGATATGGTTTATGGTATGATCAATCACACTTGGAATAATAAAGCGAATTATCTTCATAAAATTGAAAATAAAGAAGTGGATGAAGAGGATCAAGAAGAAAGAGAACAACAACGTTTGAATAGACTTCTGATTTTATTTCGTTTTCGTCATATGAAAAAGATGAGCAACAAGCTAAAGCTATTTTTTATACAATGGATAACCGAAAAGGAATTCGCACTTTTACAGTGTTAGGTAATTTGTATAATCGTGATTTTGTTGTTCGCAATAACTTAAAATTTAATGAGAACTTTAGATATTATTGTGATATGACATTCATGTGTCCATTATTAGAAAAATTGACTTCCGCTTTACAAGTAGAAGAAGCAATCTATGTGAAACGTAAGCATAATGATCCAATTAATGAACCAGCATTGAGTCAGGAAGAGAATGAAAATCGTTTTAATGAAAGATGCGATGCGGTTGAATATACACGTACACTTTTAAAAGAAGAAGGGGTTGTACGTTTCTGCTTAGATCGTAAAATTGTATCGTATTTTGTTTCTCAAATGGCAAAGAAGATTCGCCGTAGTCAAGATGATTTGTGGCGTACAGAATATTTCGAACGAATGGCAAAAACAATGGATGGTATTCGTCCAGAAGTATGAATCGATATAAGCGTAATTCTAGAAAAATGGTAGCTTATCTACAAAATCGTGACTTGAAAGGTGTCCAAAGTTGTGTTCGAAGAAAATTAGGAATTAAAAATTTTTTTAGAATCTTTAAAAATAAGAATATTTTATTTAAACTTGCTTACTATCATGTTTATTCTAAGAAACCAATTCAAGAAAACACAATTTTATTTGAAACATTTATGGCTAAAAATTACTCAGACAGCCCTAAATATATATATGAATATATTGCCAAGAATTATCCAGGCAAATATAAATGTGTATGGGCATTGAATGATGGGCATGAAGTTCCTTATGGAGCAGAAGTTGTAAAGCGTTTCTCTTTTAAATATGCGTATTATTTAGCTGTTAGTAAATATTTTGTATTTAATGTTAGACAACCATTGTGGTATCGCAAAAGAGAAGGCCAAGTATTTGTTGAAACTTGGCATGGTACACCATTAAAACGTCTTGTGTTCGATCAAGAAGAAGTAACTTCAGCATCTCCAAAATATAAGCAGCAATTCTATCGCCAAAGACAAGAATGGGACTATTTAGTAAGTGCCAATCCGTTTAGTACGAAAACATTTAGAAGTTGTTTTATGTACGAGGGTAAAATGCTTGAATATGGATATCCAAGAAATGATATTTTATATTGGCCAAACAAAGATCAAATTGCGAAAGATTTAAGAAAAAAACTAGGTATTCCAGAAGATAAGAAAACGATTTTATATGCACCAACATGGCGTGATGATGAACATTATGGAAAAGGTGAATATAAATTTACATTGGCTTTAGATTTGAAGTTAATGATGGAAAAATTATCAGATGAATATGTTGTTTTATTAAGAACACACCATTATATTGCGGATAACATTGATACAACAGGACTTGAAGGTTTTGTCTATAACTTAAGCAAATATGATGATATTAGTGAAATCTATTTGATTAGTGATATTTGTATCACGGATTACTCAAGTGTATTCTTTGATTTTGCGAATTTAAAACGACCAGTCCTTTTCTATACATATGATATTGAAAAATATAAAAATCAATTACGAGGATTCTATATTGATATGAATACTGAGGTTCCAGGCCCACTATTATATACAAGTGAAGAAGTTGTGAATGCGATTTTAAATATTGATCAAATCAATGAAGAATATAAAGAACGTTATGAAGAATTCTACAAGCGTTTCTGTTGTTATGATGATGGAAATGCGTCAAAGCATATTGTAGAGGAAGTATTTAAATAAAAGAAGGGGGATAGCCATGTTAATTAAGCTTTTAAGACCTATTAAAAAGTTTGCGGGAAAGTGTATTCGCTTGGCCTATAAATTAACATATCGTCTATTTAAAGTAGATGATAAGCTTGTCATATTTATATCTTTTCATGGCCGTGGCTATTCGGATAATCCTAAAGCTATTTATGAACAAATGAGACAAGATCCACGATTTGTTGGATACCGTTTTATTTGGTTTATAAAAAATCATAAAGAAAAGAATATTCATATTGAAGGAGCTGAAATAAAGGAGTATTTCAGCATTCCTTATTTCTATTATTTGTCCAAGGCAAAATTATGGGTAGTGAACTGCAAATTACCTACATATATCTTTAAAAAGGAAAATCAGGTTTATCTACAAACATGGCACGGAACTCCGTTAAAACGATTAGCTCACGATATTGATGTAAGTGAAGATACAACGTTCTATCGATCTGGAGTTAGTTATGAACAGATGTGCCATTCTTATGATGTAGATGTCGCAAGATATAATTATATGATTAGTCCGAATGCGTTTTGTACGCGTGTTTTTCAAACGTCTTTTAAAATCAATAGAGAAAGATTGATTGAAACAGGTTATCCTAGAAATGATTTTATTTCAAATGCCACAAAAGAAGAATGTGATGCAATAAAAAATAAGTATCATTTGCCAATGGATAAAAAGATTGTGTTATATGCACCTACATGGAGAGATAATTCTTATGTTTCTGCAGGATATACTTTTGAATTGAAGGCAAACTTTAGAAAATGGAAAGAAATTTTAGGCGAAGATACAATTGTTGTATTTAAACCTCATTATTTAATTATTAACACATTTAAAGATGATCCAGAATTAGACGGATTCTTATATTCTATACCTGCACAAGCAGAAATTAATGAGTTATATGTGATTAGCGACATTTTAATTACAGATTATTCGAGCGTTTTCTTTGATTATGCGATATTGAAACGACCTATTTATTTCTATATGTATGATTTAAAAGAATATGCCACAGATTTAAGAGGTTTCTATTTAGATATTCATAAGGATATTCCTGGTGAAATTTATATGGATGAAGAAACCATGTTGAAAGCTATTAAAAATGAAGTGTATGATTATTCGAAATTAAATGAATTTAATCAATATTTTAATAATCATGAAGATGGAAAGGCATCTAAAAGAGTTGTAGATATTCTATATAAGGCGGTGCACTAAAATGGGATTAAGTAAGATAATCTTAAATATTGCTTTAAAGATTGTAGATATTTTAACTTTTTATATTCGTCCAAAGAAGAACCACATTACTTTTATTAGTTTAACTCAAAGTGAATTATCGTCTGATTTTAAATTAATTGATAAACAATTACGTCATGAGAATAAATATGACATTCATTATATTTTATTGATGTTCGAAAAGAATTTATGGGGTGATTTTAAATACTTTTTGAATTTGTTTAAAACAACTTGTTGAAATCAAAAAATCAAGTCTAGTGATTTTAAATGATAATAATTATGTGATTAGTCATATGAAACCTAAGAATGTTAAGGTACTACAAATATGGCATGCGTGTGGTGCCGTTAAGAAATTTGGAAATCAAATTAAAAGGCAATATCCTGTACAAAACTATGATTATGTCTTATGTAATGCGGAATATTGGAAAGATCCTTATTCTCAAGCTTTTAATGTAGAAAAAGATCAAGTTTTGGTGACGGGAATGCCTAGAATTGATACATTGTTAAATTTGAATGGAAAAGATGAATTCTATTTGAAATATCCTGAATTAAAGGATAAAAAATTATGTTTATACGCACCTACTTTTAGAGGAAATATCATTGATGGCTTTAAAATCCAGTCTTTTGATTTCACAAAAATTAAAGATTATATTGTCCTATATAAGTTTCATCCATTACTTGGAGACATTCAGTGCAAAGGTGGAATCAATATGAATAAAGAAGATTTATATACACTGATGCAGGTAAGTGATTGTTTAATATCCGATTATTCGAGTGTGATATTTGATTATTCTTTATTAAATAAACCAATGATTAGCTATATTCCAGATATTGATGAATATAAACAAGATATAGGATTGAATATTGATTTTAACGATTTTCCAGGCCCAGTATGTACGGATGAAAATCAATTGATGGAAGCATTGAAATTTGAAGATTATGATTATGACAAATTATCTTATTTTCAAATGAAGTACATGGTATATACAGATGGAAGAAATACAAGTCGAGTCGTTGATACAATCAATCAGATTATGGAAGAGGCATAGGTCCTCTTTCTTTTTATTTACAAATATATGAAAAAATTTCAATTTAATATTGAAACAAAATGTAAATTGTAGTATTATACAGACAACACATTGATATGGAAGAGTAATTCACTAAGTTTTAGCCAAGAGAGATATTGTTTGGTGGAAAATATCGTAAAGCTAGAGAATGAAAATCACCATGGAGTGGCTATAGCGATAATGTAGTTATAGACGTGAGTCTTACGATATAAAGACTAGATGTGATTGCATCGATGAGGGCATTCGTTAGAATGAATTAGAGTGGTACCGCGGAATTCATGCCCTTTTCGTCTTCTAAATTTTTGAGAGAGAAGGGCATTTTTAATTTGGAAGGAAGGTTTAGAGACCATGAGCAAAAGACAGAGTCATTATCTTTGATACCACGCTGCGCGATGGGGAGCAGTCCCCAGGCTGTAGCATGAACTTACAGGAAAACTGGCGGTGGACCCGTCAGCTCGAAAAGCTTGGCGTCGATGTCATCGAAGCAGGCTTCCCAATCTCCTCCCTGCGATTTGAATCCGTCAAGACTGATTCGCCGAATCCATC
>ENA-OQIR01000872-OQIR01000872.1-human-gut-metagenome-genome-assembly--contig:-NODE-872-length-11769-cov-2.640526_pt1 | contig 11769 bp, 16 predicted proteins | sample MGYA00242580_ERZ504745 | MGnify/ENA primary metagenome ERZ504745 (study PRJEB26092, sample SAMD00036214) | human gut metagenome | host: Homo sapiens | study: EMG produced TPA metagenomics assembly of... | reverse complement strand
ACGGACGGATCTGACTGCTTCCGGTGCTTTTGCTCCCTTGCTCCTGCATTTTCTTTATTGGCAGCATTCCCTCTTGCATCATCCTTCGGATATCCGTCCGGGAAACATTCCATGTCCTTACTTTCTGAGGAGCTTTCCTTACCTGCTCGGACAAATGGCATTCACAGAGTTTCGGATATACCACCATTGCTTCCGGTAATTCCAGCGGATACTCGATCATGGGATGGTACACAATATCCCGGATCACCTGCTCATAACATTCCATCTGCATTCTTGCCGTACTGTCCTGATAGATATTTTTCCCTTTCATGGCACTGTAGACCTGCGATGAGATGTATCCCAACGCTTCAAAACTACAGTACCCATACAGAGTCACGCCGGAAAGGGAATCCGGATCTTTTAAGGCATTCAGATAAACTTCTTTTCCCTGGCGATCAGCCACATCCGAAAATCGGAAAAACTGTCATCACTGCACCCTGCTTCCATCATAATACCTGCCGCTGTCCATAAGCCGTACTTATAAGCCGCATCCCGGTAACTGTAAACAAGATTGTGGAATTGGAGGACATCCTCCGGTGTCATATAGAAGAGCTGCTGCTTGATCCACACTGCCGAAGCATCCAGATCGATGCCGCACACTTCCTTTGCTTTTTCAATCAGATTCCAGAATTGATCCTTGCTCATTCCACTTCTTTTTGTTTCTTCCATCTGTTCTCTCCCCTTGATGTGACGTTAATACCACAAGAATACGGCTGTAGTCTCCCACAGCCGCATGGTATCTGATATCAACGACACACTTCTTCATTGATTTCTTTTTTATCTTGCTGTTCCGCATTTGACCTCGCACCCCCGGAACTATTCCTGTATTTCTTCTGGGAAAGGGGACACTACAGGCGGGCGGCTGGCCTGCCGCCGCTCACAGATGTCCTAGGGGTCTTTCTGATTACAACCCGGAGTCCATCTTCCGCTCTCTGGCTGGTAACGTGTATCATTATCCCCCGTCCGTGATCCTGGCGAAAGGCTGCCACCGCCTTATTCACAGCTATGCTTTCTCGCTCCAAGTCTAAGAATCTTTACCCTATACTTAATCATGGCGCTCATACTGTCACGCTTCTACGGTTGGGAACGTACCTGTAGTGCCGATATTCACTTGCCAAAGAACAGCCGAGGGATGTCCCTCTGCTTACTAGCCGATGGCAGTGTATTTTTTTATTCACTTCACAAAAAAATATTTTATCTTGCATCCCCGGATCTGTTTTTCTTCTTTGCCGGATTCTTTTGTTTTGCATCGTTCTTCCGGCTTTCTTTCTGTTCTTTTTCTTCTTCCGGCGGCATCTTCATCACATGGAGTTCTCCGTTAAACAGAGTAAAAATTTCCGGTGACTGGTATTTTTCTTTAAACTTTTCAATCTGTTCCGGTGTCAGCGAAGTAAAATCATCTTCTGTCAGCCCTACTACAAGGAAAGTCCCGGCTATCGCATCATAGACCTGTCCATGATCATCATATAACGCCCGGTTCAGTGGCAATCCCTCAAATTTTCCATTGCCGTTTAAAAGGATTCCAACTTCATCATCAAACGGATAGGTCATTTCAATGTCACCGCCTACCGCCTGCTGCAGATCCTCCAGCTCATTTGGGATGTGCTTGACATAGGGGCCTTCATCGGCTCGACTACCAGTACCGTCATCATTCTTCCTGCATTTCGGACACTTCTTTCTCATCCATCGTATCAATCCTCCTGTCTGTTCGTTCTGATAATCAGCCGATGAGAGCCTTTTGTTTTATTCAAATTTCATGGACTTTTTGATCTTTTCCCTTAATCTCCGCAGTCTTGTATAAACCGTCTGCTCCGGCAGTTCCATGTGATGACTGATCTCTTTTGGTGCATATCCCATCATCTTCAGGACAATCATCTGAAGAGTTTTCTTATCAGTTGATAACAGAATCTGAAGCAGTTCTTCGTTCTCCACGGTATCCAGCAGGCTTCTACGCTCTCCGGCTGGGACTCTTTGGTTTCTTTTTCTTCCAGGAGCAGTTCCATACAGTCCAGAAGCGAGGTCTGGTGTTCCCGGAATCTCCGCTCTGCATTGAAATCGTCCCAGTCATACTCCCGAAGCTTCTGGATCGTCTCTTCATCCACGCCCTGTTCACGCAGGATCTTCTCTTCCTCTGCTTTCCACTGGTTCCATCTATATTCTTCTTTTGCTTTATTGTAAGCCACTTATGTTTTCCTCCGATCTGAATTTTTGCGAAATCAAATCGGAGTGTGGCGGTGACCTGGCTCGTTCTTCCTGTCTACAGGAATGTCCGGCATCTCTGCTGTCTCCCTGCAAACACGGATCTCCTTTGTAATCATATCTTTACAAAGGCACAGTGTATCGGATGCACCTGTCAGCTAACGGTCAGAAACCTGTCAATTGACGGTCAGTTTTTATCACCTTCTTTCCAGAATAAATAAAAATAAGACGGACAATCTTTTTACGGATCATTCGCCTTACTGTTGCTCATTTTCATTATTCAATTCAAATTTTTAACCTGTATTTCGGATACTACTGCTGTTCGTTTTCTTTATTCAATTCAAATTTGTAGCCTATATCTCGCACACTGACAATGCAATTCCCGGCACCATCTTCAACGGCATTCAGCTTTTTTCTCAATCGCTTTACCAGACACCAAATGATATTTTTAATATCACCAACGGAATAATCTTTCCATACAAGCTGGTAAATCTGTTCAAATGTGTATACTCTCATCGGTGTCACCGCTAATAAGTATAAAAAATTATATTCTTGTCGTGTTAAATGTAACGCTACTCTATTCCAAAATACTTTATGTTTCTTATGATCCATTACAAGTTTTCCCTTATTAATCATCGTTTCGGATTGCTTTTGAGTTATTTTTTGTTTATTGTTTCGTCGTGCCAATGAAAAAATCTGCAGATCTACTTCTTCTATAGTGCTATTTATATCCATTACACAATCTGCACCAGCGTATATTGATTCTTTTTTCCATGACATACACAATAAAGAAGAAGCATCCGCCAAAATAATAATTGGTATCTGCGTTATTTTTCTAATAGCAGATATAATATTACTTATGTTCTCTTTATAAAGGATCACTCCTATTATAAGCACATCATAAGAAAATAAACTCAAATTATGCAGTAAAATTTGTAGATTTTCTGCATAATCTGAGTTTATCTCATTGAATAGTTTTCGATATGATTGATTGTCAAAATATGCTAATATCTTGTATTTTGTGTCTTTCATATTTAATCTATTTTAGCAAAGCAACCTTTTCTACTTCTTCACAGGAAAATCATCAAATATATTGTCAATTTTTTGTGAAGCAATCTCTCTCATCGCATGCTCTTTCAGTTTTTGAAAACTTTCATCACTGACTGCATGTTCCATACGACAAGCATCAACTTCTGCAATTTGTGGATTAACTCCAACGGATATAAGTTGATGAGTAAAAAAACAATGGCGTTCGTAAATTTTTTCAGCCATATCCCGGCCAAGTTCTGTCAGGTGCAGATAATGCTTTTCATCCATTGTCAAAAAACCGCCCTCTCGCAAAGTTCCTACTGCGTAACATACGCTGGGTTTTGAAACCTCCATGTACCGGGCAACATCCACCGAACGCACCATACCGAGCTTCTTTTGAAGTACCAATACAGCTTCCAGATAGTCCTCCCCAGATGCATGAATCTTCATCTTTAGTCATCCTCAAAGGCAAAGAACTTTTGCAACCGTTCCCGGCTTATTCTGTTCCATCCATCACTCCATAGCACTTTTCCGTTTTCTATAAAGACAAAGTAATTGCAGCACTCCGCAATCAGCTCCGGGTCATGAGTAACAATAAACAAGGTTTTCCCCAACGAACTCAATTCCCGCAAATTCTCTGCCACTTTTTTCATGTGCCGATAATCCAATCCGCTTGTAGGCTCGTCAAAAACAATAACCTGTTTATCAGACGCAATCGCGCTGGCAATCGCTACCCTCTGTTTCTGTCCGCCGGACAACGACATAGGATGGGCGTCTCTAAATTCTGAAATGTGCAGACTTTCCATAATACTTTCTGCCTCATGCGTCGCTTTTTCTTCATCTGAATTATCCAGACTAAGCAAGATTTCATCCATTACACTTTCCGTAAAAAGTTGGTGGTTTACGTCCTGCATAACCATATAGCAGGTCTTAATTCTCTGATTTGCCATATAAGTTTTTCCATTCATGCTCATACAGCCTTTTGCGGTTTTGAACAATCCGCATAAATTGTTAGCAAAAGTCGTTTTCCCGGCTCCATTGTTGCCGACTACTCCAACCACCGAACCTTGCGGAATCATCAAATCTGATATATCCAGCACCTTCCGCTTTTTCGTCTTACCTCCGGAAGCATTTTTATAAGAAACTTCAAAGTCCCTGATATATAGCTGCTTTGTCGCACACACTGTGCTCTGCATTTTACTAAAATCTTCAGACTGTAAAGTTCTAAGACCCAGCGCGTGCAATTCGCCTGTAGATTTCTTTTTGAAGTCGGAGATGGAAAGGTTTTCTTTTATTTGCCCGCCCTGCATATATAGAACGCGATCTGCAATATCCATCAGGTAATACAGGCGATGTTCCGCAATCACAATCGTTTTCCCCTGTGCTTTCCATTTCCGCAATACATCTTTTAATTCTCTGATTGATTTAATATCCAAATTGGAAGATGGCTCGTCCAGTACAAATATATCCGGTTCCATTGCGGAAACGGACGCACAGGCAATTTTCTGTTTTTCGCCACCGGACAGTGCAAATAAACTCCTATTCAGTAAATCTTCGATTTTTAACGCGCCTACCGTTTTTTCTATCCGCAAATTGATTTCGTCTGCGTCGATTGCCAAATTCTCACATCCAAATGCAATTTCACTGGTAGTATCCACTGTAAAAAATTGTGTCCTTGGATTTTGAAAAACAGAACCAACCACACCAGACAAAGCATAAAGGGATACATTTTTTACATCTATCCCTTCCACAATCGTCTGCCCGGTAAGCGTTCCTTCGTAATAATGCGGGATAAGCCCATTTATTAAACGTGTGAGTGTAGTCTTTCCGCAGCCGGATTCTCCGCAGATCAAAACAACCTCTCCGTCATGGATAGTCAAATTTATATTTTCGATTTTCCTTTTGAACTGCCTTGCTCATATTGAAAGGCTACATCCTTAAACTCTATCATTTCAGCCCTCCTAAAAAGCAGGAACACCAACAGGGCAGCAGTAACAATAATCATAAGCGCAAAATCTTTCCAATGGAAACCGATCTTACAAATGCTTGTACGCTTTTTTCCGTTTCCTAACCCTCTTGTCAAAGCTGCCGCAGACAGGTCATTCCCTATTGTTACTACAGACATCATAAGAGGGACAATTCGATATTCTAATACTGCTTGTGGATTCTTGAAAAAATTTTTCCCCGTGATTCCTCTCATACGCATAGCGTTTCCAATAGATCCCGCTTCTTCGGAAATTGTAGGGAAGAACCGGAACATAACAGAAAACGGGATAATGAATGCTTCTGGTATATGCATACGCTGCATGGCAAGGACAAATTCACTAACCTTTGTAGTCGAGAGAAGATAATAGCCCATCATGGCGCTTGGAAACCATCTTGTCCCAAATTGAGCCAACAGCGATATTATAATTGTTCCTATTAATCCCATATACGGAACAAGAAACACATTTACCGTCCACGAAACAATAAAAACAATTAAATAAATGATAGCAATCTTTTTCCTCCTGCCCGAAAGCAGGAGGAAAAAAGGTATCAATGCCAAAATCGGCTTTAACCAGAAACTAATACCGTCCGTTTTTCCATCAATCATTACAATGCTGAATATTACTAACATATACAGCTTTGTTCTCGGATCAATCCAAAAGCTCTGCTTAGAATCAACCGACAGTAATAATTCTGGTTTCATTAAACAATGCCCGCCTTTACAAAATGCTTCTTCAAAATTGCCTTGCCTAAATAAGCGCCGATCACTCCGCCGACGATGCCTAAAACAATAACTACCGGTAGCATCCAGTTAGCGGTAAGGCCCATAACGGCATTGATGTATTCATCCGTACCTCCCTTGCTTCTATAAGCCTCAAAAAAGGTATCTCTCATAATCCACATAGGCAGCATGGAGCCGATTACCCATTCGGTAAACACGCAATATCCCAGCACAGTATGTTTCCAGCTTTATATTCGCCAGCCTTGAAGATCAAATCCGCCAGGAAACCTAATACGATTCCAAACGGAATTGAAATCCAGCTTTGTCCCATCAGAAAGCAGAGGACACTGACCAACGTACCCATAATAGTAGCCGCGCCGAATTTCCCTGTCTTTGTCAGAAACAGCATGAACGGGATGCCGCCCAGTATTCCCAACACCATTGGAATGATAACTGCAAAGATAGGGATGTAACCCAGCATACCCGTGATAAAGAACATCACAAAGTAGATGACAGTAAAGATACCAATGTTGATAAAGTCTTTTGCGTTCAATTTTTTCTTGTCCATTGTAGGAACTCCTTTCTTTTATGCAAGGCTGTCTGCTTGATTTTCCAACCGATAGCTTTTTCTCTCATGCCAACAAAATCCGCATAAATACCTGCTTGCTTGATAAGCTCATCATGCGTACCTTGCTGAGAGATTTTACCACGGTCGATAACGATGATTTGATCCGCATTTTTTACGGTTTTCAACCGATGGGCGATCATAATAATTGTTTTCCCCTGTGTCAGCGCTTCAATCGCTTTCTGAAGCTCTGCTTCATTTTCGGGATCGACATTTGCTGTGGCCTCGTCAAGAATAATGATGGGCGCATCTTTCATAATCGCTCTTGCAATAGAAATCCTCTGCTTTTCGCCGCCGGAAATGGTCGCACCGCTTTCTCCGATTACCGTCTGGTAGCCCTCCTGCAATGCTGAAATGAAGTCATGGCACCTTGCCGCCTTTGCTGCCTTCACCACATCTTCATGGGTAGCGTTAGGGGAACCAAATTTAATATTGTTCTCAATCGTGTCCGGGAACAGATACACATTCTGAAATACCATGCTGATATTTTTCATCAGGCTGTCCAACTTGTAATCTTTAACATCAATGCCACCGATACGGACACTTCCGCTGTCAACATCCCAAAAGCGCGCGATTAGATTTACCAGTGTTGTTTTTCCAGAACCGACGGACCGACAATCGCCGTTGTGGTTCCTTGTGGAATTGTGAGCGATACATGGTCGATCACTTTTTTATCCCCATAGGAAAAACTTATATTCTGCATTTCAATATCCAGCCGGTCTGGGGTCTGCTCTTTGCCATCAATGTCAATCTGAGGACTTTGGTTGATTTCCTCCACACGATCAATAGAAGCATCGATCATTGAAAGCATAAAGAACATTTCTCCCGCGCTTTCCAACTGGCTATATACCATGAACGCCGATACTAGGATTATCAGACAATATGTTAATTCCAGCGTACCGTTTACAAAAAGTGCGATAGAGCAGAAAGCAGCGGCGGCACTGGCAATCCGAAGGACAACCTGCTCAGCGGCTATATAGGGAATCCGCTGCCTTTCAATAAGCTGGTTTTTCTTCTGCGTTTCGGCAATGGATTTTTCCAGCGTGGTATTTGACTGCTTTGCCATGTGGAACGCCCGCACAACACCCATTCCCTGTATGTATTCCAGTACGGCGTCCATGAACTCCGTCTGCGCCTCTAACCGTATGGGAGATAATCTTTTGGAGCAGCGCAGGAGCATTGTGTTGATTACCATGAACAAAATCACGCCAACCAAAAAGATCAAACTAATCTTCCAGCTAAAGTAGCACATGGCAATAGAAAAAATACTGGCGTGGATTACTCCCACCAAAGTCCGCACGATGATAGCAAAGGACATACTTTCAAGGTCACTCATGGTCGCTGTTGAAACGGATGTGAGATTGCCCAGACTATGGCTGTTGAAATAGCCCATCGGCATATATTTCATGCGGTTGCCAATTTGAATCCTCTTGTCCTCACACATTCGGTAGCTGCCTTCGCCTTCTTTGCCATGCGCCAAATACCAAAAAATAATGGTGCCGATCACACTGACTAGCATAATACCAAAGGCAAGCAGAGCGGTCTGTGTAGTAATATTGTCACGAACTAATCCATCCAAAACTACCAGAAGAGCAGCAAATTGCAGAGCTTCTAAAATACAGCGTATGATTTCATAAAAGAGTCCCAAATACCAATTCCGGCTCTGGCGGCCCGCAAATTCAAAGAATTTCCGAAATGAACGTATCATACAGTTTTCACCTCCTTTGCATCCATGTGCGCTGTCCACATCGTATGGTAAAGACTGCACTCTTTTAACAATTCCTCGTGCGTTCCCTTTGCCTGAATTGTCCCATCCTTCACAACAACGATCTGGTCGGAATCTGTTATTGTTGACAAGCGGTGAGCAATTACAATCAATGTTTTGCCCTTTGTCAGTCGGCTGATGGCTCCTGTATTACCGCTTCGTTTTCCGGGTCAGTATAGGAAGTTGCTTCATCAAGAATCACAATCGGGGCGTTTTTCAGCATGGCTCTGGCAATCGCAATCCTCTGGCGTTCTCCACCAGACAAGTGCCCTCCGGCACCGCCAACCACGCTTTCATATCCATGCTCAAGATTCATAATAAACTCATGACAGCCGGAAGCCTTTGCAATCTGTTCCACTTCGGAATCGCTTGCCTCCGGCTTGCCCATACGGATATTGTTACGCACCGTATCGTTAAATAGATAATTGTCCTGCGATACATAGGAAATCAAATCGTTCAGTTGGTCGTTAGAAATTTCTTTTACGCTTTTACCGCCAATCGTAATCAGTCCCCCGGTCACATCCCAAAAGGACGCAATCAATTTTGCAATCGTTGATTTTCCGCTGCCGGATGGCCCTACAAAAGCTGTAATTTTTCCCTGTGGAATTGTCAGATCAATTCCTTTCAAGACCTCTTTTTCCTCGTATGCAAAATGGACATTTTCCAGAGCAATATCAAGGTTCTGTAAATCACATTTCCTCTCCGGCCGGACAAGCTCCGGCTGGTTTAATATACCGTCAATCTCACCCATTACGGTGCCTATTTTTGCAATATCATCGGTAAAGAACATTGCGGCTACAAGCGGGCCTGCAATTCCCAACGACAGGACAGTTACCGTAATAAAGGTTGCGGCTGACAGGGAACCATTCATGTAAAACAGGCACCCGACGGGAAGTACGCTAATCAACGCCGCGGGCCATACACTCATCATAATCGCCGAATATTTTTGTGTATCTTTCATCCAGTCTAAAATCAGGTCTGCGTTTGCATGGACGGCATCTGTAAATTTCTGATAGGAATTATCTGCCTGATTAAACGCCTTAATGACTTCAATGCCGCCGATGTATTCTACCGTTGTTGCGCTCATGTGATTTCCAGCTTTTACAACTTCCCCATACTTCTTGGGATATTCCTTCATCATTCCCATGTAGCACATCATTCCAACAGGATGGTAATCAGCGATACTAACGCCATTCGCCAGTCCAGAACGAACAAATAAACGATGATTGCGATTGGTACGAGAAGATTTGAAGTCATTTCCGGGATTACATGAGCAAGGGGAACCTCTAACTGTTCAATTCGTTCCACCATGCCATTTTTTAGTTGCCCGGACGGAGTATTGAGAATATAGCCCATAGGCACTCTGGTAAGTTTTGAGGCAATTTTCCGCCTTGCCTCGGACAGCACTTCAAAGGTCGCTTCATGGGATGCCCTCGTGGAAATTCCCATCAATATTGCTTTTAGGACAAAGCAGCCGCCGAAATCAGACACCACACCATGTAAAATGATAAATCCCGATTCCCGGAGAGTAACTCAATCGTCATTCTGGCTGTTGCAAAATAGGGGACGATGCCAAAGGCAACTCCCAGCACAGCAAGAACAACAGAAATGATGTAGCCAGTCTTATGCGGCTGGCAAACTCAATAAGTCTGCCAAATGGATTTCCGCCTTGCGACTGATCCATATAAATCCCTCCTTTAGTTAGATTTTGCTAACTCTTATTCAAAAGAATAAGCCGATAATCTGTCATGTGATTTACACAAACAAATTATCGGCTCTGCGTCTTTGCGTCTGGCACTACTGATAATCGTATTTTCATATTGTCAACATCTATCAAACATTCCTGTTTGCATTTCGGACAAAATATGGGAAAGTTCTTCAACGAAGTGTCTGCGCGTATCTTTGTCCGCGTTCTGCATTTACAAAAAGGACAGTGTATCCATCCGCTTTCGTCCACACAAAATTCTTCTGTTTTTTGCATTTCCTTTGCACCTTCTTTCCTATTTTCGGTAATATTCTTTCCAGCCATTCCCATAAAAAGTGCGCAGCTCATTGATATAATTTTTTGCTTCCTCCATCGGCATATCGTGAATGACTACTTCAAATATACCAGAATAAAAAGCACTGGAAACAACGTGTAAGAATCCATCTGTAACTCGTCCTTCCGCCAGGGCTTTACTTCCCACTTGAATCAAGAATTTCTTTATACAGTCCGTATCCAGTTGTACCAGCCTTCTAAAATTCCTGATAGTAGTTTCCCGGCGCTCCGGTAATCAGCAAGCTTAAATTCAGAAAAATACTCATAGATATATGCAATCACGGCTTCAAAACCACGATCTGAGTATTCCATAAATTTTTCATTCTGCTCGCGCTCCGTCAAAGAAGAAAAGCCACTTAATGATTGCCGTAATAGCTCTTTTAAGCCGTTAGCCGCCGGTTCCACAAGAAAGCGGAACAGTCCCTCTTTATCTGAATACCGCGTATATATCGTGCTGGTACTGACACCGGCATTTTGAGCAATCGTCCGTATCGAAGCGTCCGTATAGCCTTTTTCTAAAAATTCTTCTTTCGCACAGGCAAGAATTTTCTCGTCAAATCCTTCAACCCTGCTCGCCATCGCTCATCCTCCTTTCTTATTAAAACTTCGTTTTAAAAACATCGTATCAAAAACGTTGTTTTTATTATAGCAGAGAAGATTTATTTGTCAAGAGGCTACTTTTCTCTTTCTTGACACACCTTGAAATAGATATATAAACTGTTTATCGACTATCCAAAATCTCCGCTTCAAATTGTAGTATTACTCCAACGGCAAAATAGGTATAATCGCACCTTTTCATCGGTACAATAAGGTTATTCCTTTGCATAAACCGGAACGATACAATATTATTGAGGTGAACAATTATGCCGATTGATGATTTAACTGCTTTAGGGCAGAAAATGCGGGAAGCCCGAAAGAATAAAGAACTGACACAACAAGAACTTTCTGATCTGAGCCATGTTTCTGTAAAGCAAATCGCCAATATCGAAAAAGGAAAAATGAATCCTTCCTATTTGATTTTGAGAGCATTGGCAAAAGTCTTGCACATCTCTTTAGATACGCTTATAAATCCAGATATTTCTCTGGAGGATAAAGGTATCAATCAGATGAAAATGCTTTATTCCAGCTGTCCGTCAGAAATGCGTGACACCTTTCTGCATCACACCCAGGAAACGGTGAAAGAACTGACAGAATTGTCCGAGAAATTTGAAACGAATTGAGCCAGTGAGTGAAATTTAACGATTCTCTCACTGGTTCTTTTCATTTCATATAAAATTAAAATTTCAATCAAATAAAAAGTCAACTTACACATATCAAATTTCTTTTCATAGGTTATAACTTATATTCTATTTTAATTTCAAAGTATA
>ENA-OQIR01000871-OQIR01000871.1-human-gut-metagenome-genome-assembly--contig:-NODE-871-length-11781-cov-2.678479_pt1 | contig 11781 bp, 20 predicted proteins | sample MGYA00242580_ERZ504745 | MGnify/ENA primary metagenome ERZ504745 (study PRJEB26092, sample SAMD00036214) | human gut metagenome | host: Homo sapiens | study: EMG produced TPA metagenomics assembly of... | reverse complement strand
TCCCTGCGAGTGGGGCATAAACATCTGGTCAGCGGACTTGTACCGCTTCATTGGCATTTCAGCCACCCCGTCTGCTTTGTGACCGGGCCGCGAATTACGGAAGTATCATTATCGGAGTACCAGATGACGGAACTATTCAGTTTTCAAGGACCGCGAGGTCGGACGCTTTGCCCTGCGGCAGATGCCGCTTGGGAAATTGTCCCTTCACTTGGTAGCCGACGAAAATGGTCATTCTGCACCCTAAAATTAAAAGTTCTTCAAAAAATTAGTAATTTTAATAATTCGCTTACTAATGTTCTGGTGAGCAATGCCATAAGCTTTAGATAATTCAACCGTGCTATAACCCTCATAGATGTAGAGTGTTAAGAGTTCAAGATCCTCATCGGACAGCTTTTCAAGTGCCGACAGAAGATGCTCGTCCTCGATTTCACCGATCCATACAAATTTACTCTTAGTTTCGTGATAGGTATCCTTTGTGGTAATGGCCTCCTGATAGCGCAACATCAAGGGAGATGCTTCTTCCTCGGAACTTTCATACGCAGGAGCAGTGAATTCCTGCGTCCGCTCGACGAAGGTACGCTCTGAATTGAACTGCTGACGGTCATAGTCGTACATCTTCTGAATGGCATCCTCAGCCATTCCTGCCGCTGCGTACTCGATTCGCAACTTTTCCCAGTGCGCTTCAAACTTTTTTAACTCATAGCCCTTATTAAAAGCCATCGCAAACCTCAAAATTTTCGATAAATCGTAAAAAATCGAAAACTTGGAGTTGCTAGGGATACCGTGCGGCCAGTTCCAGCCACGAAAAATGGGCAAAAAGAAACATGAAGTGTCCTTTCCGCCGGATGCGGAGGTTGAGGACACTTCACTGTGTGACAGCTTGCGGGCTTTTCTTGGCAACAAAAAAGAGATGCACTAAAGAAAAGGGTACCGACACTGTTTTCCATCCGAGAATGGAAAGCGGTATAAGTATCCTCGGCCTTTAATGCATCTCAGGCTTCGATATGTTTTTGTTCCGACGCATCGAAGCCTATAAAAAGAAAACCGCCGTGCGATCAGCTTACAGGGCATCGATTCGTGCCCTGTAAGCATATCACACGACGGGTGTTATGAAAGTCACATGAAGGTGTTGCGAAAGTGTTATAGGAATCATTCTTACCAATTGGCTCCAAATGCAAGGATTTCCTCGTATTCTTCCGTGGTCAGATGTTCCTTTGCTGCGGCCAGTTCGTTGGTTGCAAGTTCATTCATTCCCTGTGCTTTCAGGGAGCGGATCAGCCAGCAGTATGCTTTCGGATCATCCGGAGCGATGGTCAGAGACTTCATGGCGTACTGATTGAGCAAGTCATAAGAATGCAGCGAATCCAGCTGCTTCAGCAGTTCACTGACAGCACCCATATAGGAAAGATGGTATTTTGTGGAAAACTGAATGAGCCAATGCTCCCCATCTGCGGAGGACAAGACCTTCCCATGATAGAGGTCAAGAGCATTTTTGAGAATGTCCACTTTGTTGATTACGGAGGACGCTCTGACAGCGGAAGATACAAGTTCATCAAAACGCTGATAATCTGTCATAATGTGAAGCTCCGGGTTGAGCTGATATCCGGATGCGGAGGATAAAACCAATGGTTCATCCGAAATAATACTGAACTTCTGGCGTAAACGGTAAACCAGCCTTTGACGTTCTTGGCTGGATTGTCTGAATCATCCGACCAGAGCGTTTGGGTGATTTCCTGCGGAGAAATGGCATTTTTACGGGAAATCAGCAGGTAAGAAATCAGTCGTTGATGCTTGGAGAGCTAAAGTCAGCTTCTTTCAGAACGCCTTTGGACGTACTGATGCTCAGTTCGCCAAACAGACTGACATAGATGTCCTTGCTGCTTTGAATCGAAGTGGGAATATACGCCATCTGGAGCCGGTTCAGCATCTTCTGTTCGTTGTACGACGCAAGCAGCACATAGGCCAGAATCCGCAGCATACTGGTCTGCTGAATATACCGCTTAGGATTCCGGACGGCAAGCAGAGCGACTGGGCGCGGCTCCAAGGAAACGGCAATAACAGACCGGATGCCAAGCCGCTGGTACAGGTTATACTCCGCAGGATAGGCTTCTTTTGTTGCTTCGGCGTCCGGGACGACCATTGGAATTCCCTTGCGGACAGTTTGTACCCACCGATCAAGAAATTCAGCGGATTCATATTCTTCGGTTAAAAGCATCGTCTTGTCTGTTGCGCCAGCGTTGAACCACCAGAATGGTGTCCACAAATTCAAATCAAGATCGACCTGAATTAAACCGCACCAGTCAGCATCGTAGAATTGGCAAGTGGCTTTCAGCACCTGCTGGGCAACTTCTTTCGGGGAAAGATGCTGGTAATACAATTGCGATTCAAGGTCATTCATACTGTTCTCAAAATCAATTGCACGTTGAATATCTCCAAAGCTCCGTTCTTCGTACTCATGATCAGGCTGACGCATAAAATTTCACCTCGTGTCAAATAAAAAAGCACAGCATCAGGGCTTCACTCGCTCTGTACGGTGAATCCCAGTGCTGTGCTGGTATCAATCATGCAACCGCAAGAGCTGAACAAAGCTACATCGTAGTGTGGTTGGGCGGCTCAAGCAAAAATGAATCTCATTTCGTCAAAAATCAACCAGAAAATTATTAAAGGAGTCATTCAAATGAAACGAAATCAGAATTTCGACCATAATCACTCTCAAAAAGTGTTTTCCTGCCGCTACAACATGGACACCAACCGGGTGGAAGCCCGATTTGAAGATGGCACCACCCTTTCCATTGATTGTATCGCCATAGAGGACGAGTACAGCAACACTCCGGCGCAGCAGGCGGAGTTTGACTGGCTGCTCTACAGCAAGCCCTTGGAATATGCTCAGCTTGTGCTGGGTGGTGAGATTGAGCATTATCTCTCACTTGGCTGTGATCATGGCAGGTTAGAAGATTGACCTTTAATTAAAATATTCCAAACAGACCAACAGCCCTCTACTTGCAGTCGTTGCAAATAGAGGGCTGTTGTGCGTTATTGTGCTTCAGAACCGACCTTCTTTAAATCTGAATGACCAGCAGTTCTCTTTGCATAATATCTGAGTTATGTGTAACAACAAATAGCGTGCAACCAAGTTTTTTAAAACGATTAGTTTTCAAAGGAGAAACTATCCAGTAAGGTCAGCAGATAATCGTTTGGAATACCAGCCGTCTCACTTTTTTGAGCATTTTCATTGCAGACATAAAGGGCATAGTCTGTTGCATGGTGTTGGAACATGGTATACTGTGCAGTTGTACAGCCAGCACGATCCTGTACTGTGTAGATTTCAAAGCACTTTCCTGACTTCGATGTGTAAAGCTTTTTGGAAATACTGTAATTCTGTTTGGGGAACGTTTTCGTATACGTTTTCTGAGAACCGCACATTCCATCCACATCATAAAATGTGTTAGCGCAAAGCGAAATACTTACATTTCCGTCCAGCCAGTATCTTGTATATTCCGTTTCCATGACTTTGGTGGAGGAATTGAAAAAGACATTCAGTTGATCTTTTTGGGCAGTGCTATGCTCCATGGTATCCAGCAAAGCGTTTTCCACAAAAGGAACGCCGAACAGCTGCTCGACCTGCTCCTGCGATTCTGGTGTCATAGAGTAGAAGGCCGATCCGGTACGGGCTCGTTCCTTCACGGTTTGCCGAACCGATTTGTCAATTTCCGTATTGCTTATAACTTCATCTATTTCAGAGACATAGCAAATCTGCGTGTCCTCCGACCTATACGCAATTGAACTACTCATATCTGCTTCGAGTGCATTTGAGACGGGACTTAGAAGAACTGCTGCCCCCAGTAACATTGCGAAGGAGAATGTTAAACTCTTCTTCATATGACACTCCTGTTCAACCCAAAAATTAGATTCCTCCACATTCGATGAGCTTTCTGTTGACTAATCGCTCATATGACGGTTCGCTATAACCGCAGTTATTAGAACACCTCAAACAGTACACATAGTAGATCAATTCATATTTATCTGCGCCGATTTTTCCGTGAGAACAGCGTTCATACTTGACTTCGGAACGCTCTCCACATTTTACGGTTACCAGTCCTCCGCGATCACACCCAGGGCAAGCAACAGCACGTGCAGAGTTAATGCTTTCGGCAAAGCCCGCAATACAGAATGCTGCAATTAAGGCGCTTGTGACTAAGAAGGTAAAAAAACGTTTCATAAAGGTATTCTCCCTTTCATAGTAAGATGAAATATGGAACCCGAATTGAATTCGATTCTAGACGATTGATTCGGGGACGTCCAGCTGATGCTGTAAGTTTTTAGATGCTATTTACGTTTACGACAGCAAATGCCGTTACAAAGGTATGTGCGATTCTTTCAGAACAATCAAATCTTTTGAACTTCACCATCTGAATGTACATGTGCGAAATTGGTTAATGCGTTAAGTTCTGCATCGGAATTTCCCTTTCATCTCAAATTTCACTCTAGCTATTATCAATTATATCAAAGCACAAGAACCCGTCAAAGTCCACGATTTTGTATCAAAATAGAGAAAACTTGTAACGAAATCGGTGTGGCTGCAAACAATATGACCCTCAACACTAGGCATCAAGCATTGAGGGTCATATCTAAGCAATCTTTTGCATTGTACTCGCACTGTATTGCAAGTCAGTCGTTAACCGAAGGCTTTTATTATGTCATGAAGAATTTCCATCTGCTGCGGCGAAAGATCATTTCCTTTTTGACTTGGTGAAAGCAGTTCATTACGGAGTTTAATTAAAGTTTTCTTTTGCGCACCAGTCAATCCAGAAAGAGATAGTACTTCTGGCGCATCCAGTCCTAGAAGTTCATCTGTTGAAATGTTAAATAAGGATGAAATGCTTGCAAGCACATCCAACGGAATTGCATGCGCATCACTCTCATATCCACTAACCGTGGATACAGCCTTATTTAACCGTTTAGCCAAATCCGCCTGCGTCCAGCCACGACTTTCTCTCAGCTTTATTAGCTTTTCTCCTAAATAATGCTCCATTCCCGTACACTCCTATCCTATATAAAGTGTACTATTTGAAATTTCAACATAATCGTACTATAATACATATAATGTTCGATTATGTTGAAATTTGATTGACTTGTGAGGAGCAGGGCTGTATGTTGTGTGATAAAAAGCATTCCCATGTGCAATGGAGGGATTTCAAAATGAATGTCTTGGTTTGTGACGATGACCAGCAGATCGTTGATTCTATTATTGAAGAACTCAAAAAGAAAAGCGAGGAAACGCATGTATCATCAAGATTTTATGGTTTTTCTCAACCAAGTCAAATAGACTTATCACTTCCGTATGATATTGCGCTTCTGGATATTGATATGGCGAAACAAATGGAATTGAGCTTGCCAGAAAGTTACGAGCAGAAAATGAAAACATTGTGATTATCTTCATTACGAATTTCATTCAGTATGCTCCAGAGGGATTTGAGGTTCAAGCCTTTCGATACTTACTAAAAGCAGATTTCTCTGCTAAACTTGATTCCTACTTTGATTCAGCCGTCCAAGAAGTGCTTCAACGGAAACAGCTTGTTACAATTTCGATAAACTCTGAAATTATTGATGTACCTGTAAATGACATTCTGTATTTAGAATCTCATCGAAGAATCATTGTTATGCACTTGTTGGACGAAAAACGCCCAGCATACCAATTTTACGGCAACATAACGGAACTATCCGAAAAAATCGAGCCACTCGGTTTCCTTCGTATTCAAAAAAGCTATCTTGTCAATATGCACTATGTCGAAATCTTTCAATACAATAAAGTCCAATTGCGCGGTGGTCTTTGTCTGGCTCCAAGCGAAAAGAATTATAGTGAGCTAAAACAGAAATATTTACATTGGCGAGGTAAAAGTAGATGGATGCTTTGATCAGTTTGGTTTACACAATCATAGATTCAGTCTGCGTATGTCTGTTTTTAGACGCTTTTGCTTCGCACCGTTGGAGGAATCATAGATTTCTTGTCGGTGTAATAGTTCAAACTATTTTAATGTATGCATCCATTGAATTCAGTGTTATTGCCTTAAATCGAAACCAAATCGTCAAAATTCTCTTGATTCTACTATCCTGCTTTATTGTTGCCAGAACTCTATATGAGAATATCTCAGGAAAGTTTTTATTATTTCTTATCGTTGTAGAATATCTCTTGACTTATAGTTTATCTTTTGCAGTCGGAATGCTTGCAACTTCGGTTTGTGGGATGGATGCTCAGACGTTTCAAGCAAACAAGACACTATCGCTAATCTACGGAATCTCTTATTATTCAGCCGAATTATTTATTATTGCGCTATTTCGCAAAATGATGCTTCAGCGTATGGGCAATAGACCCAGAAGCGATGCTCAACATTCGCAGCTGATTCTGTACTTTCTATTTCCATGTGCATCATTTGCAATGCTTGTGATCCTACTTTACGTTACAAGTGGTCACAATATAGAAGAGTTTGTTTCTGCTGGCTGTTGTATTCTCATTTTTATTTCAAACATTGCAATTCTCTTTTTATTGGAGCGAATGGAGTATGCAGCATCGGAAAGAGAACAATTATTGATGCTTAACCAGCAGATTCAGCTACAATCGAAAAACATGACTTCGGCAAGCGAACTTTATTCTGCCCAAAGGAAAAAAGTTCACGATTTCCGGGCGCACCTGAATATCCTAAATCGATTGATGAAGAATCAAGAGTATTCTGCCGCTGAAGAATATCTTGAAAAAATCACCGAACAGCAAACTGATCGGCTATTCCTTGTCAACACACATCATCCCATCTTGGACGCACTTTTCAATACAAAAGCTGCCGAAGCAACTCAAAAGAAGATCAGCATTGATTTTGAAGTGAATGATCTATCAAATCTTCCATTTGATGTCTCCGATATGGTAGTGCTTCTATCAAACCTTTTGGATAATGCCATTGAAGCGTGTCAGCAGTATGATAAGGGCGATAAAGCGATTCATGTCATGGCTGTTGCACAGCAAGACTTTTTTATCTCTGTCCGAAACACATCGGAACCTGTTGTAATTATAAGTGGTTCCATTCCAACGACAAAACCAGAACCGCAGATGCATGGCTTTGGACTTGCGAACATCCGCTGATTCTCGAAAAATACAGTGGAGAGTATACGATGTTCTATGAAAATGGGTGGTTCCAGTTCACCGCTGATATACCGTTCACCCCGATTTCGTGACAGATTTTCTCCATCTTATTACAGAAACGTAGACAATATTGCTTGCTGCGTATACAGTGTAAGAAAGGATGGCACAATGCACAAATCGAAAGGAGTTACTCCAATGCAGCAATATAGCTTTGAATGAAATTCAAACTTATCAATTTAATAAGAAAGGATTGCTTATGGACGAGTAACGGATATCGAGAGCAGACCAAGGATTTTGACATTCCTGCATCTCAGAAAGACTGGACAAAATACCCTGATTCCTCTTGGGCTGGTGTTCTGGTAGATGCAACAAATCGCGTTGGCTGCTACTATGTTGTCAATATTGCTGCAAAGACCGGAAAGACTTGGTATGTTGAAATTTCAAATAATATCCGATAACCGTTTTTGAGCAAGGAGTTTTTATGCTACCGTTTTTTAATCAAAAAGAGTTGGTGGTTTGCTCAAATCAATCTCAATACCAAAAATGCACATCTCTTTTAGAAAAAGAAGGAATCGGATATCGAACAAAAGTACGCGATTTATCATCGCCGTCTTTGTTTTCGATGGGAACCCGTGAAAGAACTGGAACCACATTTCAAAAGGTCAATTGTCAAACAATCTACACAATATACGTTCGCAAAGTTGATTACGAACGTGCTGTTCACGTTATCATTGTTTGATTAAACCGCCAAAACCATATACGCTTTTCCTCGCCAAACAATCGGTTGCAAGCAGGGCTTTTGTCTATACAAATGCCATTTTTGCTTCGCAAAATGCTTATTGGGCTGTGCCCAATCCCCTTCATTCTGCACCGTTCCGATGCAGGCTGCGCGTTTTTTCAAAACGCTTCTATGGTGTTGTACAATAAAAGTTGACATAGCCACTCATTGAATTAAACGATTTCAAATAAAAGTAGGTGCTACCAATGCAGATATGAAAATCACAGATAATGGTTTTTCTAGTCATGGAAGATAATTTGAAGGAGACAAAAAATGAAAGACCTCAATAGACGCACTTTTATGAAATGCATGGCAGCCGCAGCGACTACTGTAGTTGTAGGTCAAAATGTTTCATCAGCTTCTGCGCTAAACAGTTCCATTATAGGACGATTAAATTCAGCTGATGGTGCCTATGCTGAACAGCTAGCATTTGAAATCACTAGCGATTTCAAAAAATCTCCAAAGAACTTCCTTTCACAGATGTCTGGATTCAGAAAGAGCGACATAAACCAAATCACCGGGCTTCTGTTCTATGGATACTCCTATGAGAATATCAATGACTTGTGGGTGATTTTAAGTGATCTTGGTGAAACAAGCTCGGATCTGGAAGTTAAAACTTTGTCGCAATCAATGTCTAAGAGCTTAATGCTTTATGTTGAATCCCAAAAACAGATTATATTATCTTCACATCCAAGTTTCACCAATAAGAATATCGGTATACAGCCCCGATCGAGCACATGGAAAATCAGTGTTGTTTTGCCAACAAATCGGAACTATAAAGGGACATTAGAAATTTATTCATCTTCAGGTTCAAGAGTGTTATCCTGTGCTTGTTTAGGCTTAGCAGCAGGGAACGGTTCAATGTCCCAGTATAAAGGAAACACACCGACAGGTACTTATGATGCATGGCTTGCCGGGCCACATTCAAACACGACTTCTTATGGACCATATAAATACGTTGCTACGACACCTAAAAGTGGTGTGGCTTATGATTCGAACAGATCGGGAATTTGGATTCATGGTGGCGATCCGGCTCCTACATCGAGCAAAGGCTTGCCGAGGTATCCATTAAGACCTACATATGGATGCGTTCGCGTCACCAATAGTGATCAATTAGCGATTCAGAATGTTCTCAACAATCAAAGTCAAAAAACGGGAGTGCTTGAAATTATCGAGAGAGATACCTAAGATATGATGCTGGAGGAGCAAGATGAAAAGGTTTCAAATTCTAATCCTCGCAATCATGCTGGTCAGTTTATCCGCCTGCGCAACACATTCGCTACCGTCATCCTCCACCGAATCCTCTGTATCCATATCGGTATCAAATCCACAAGATTTTTTATCAGAGCTTGAGGATATGGCACGAGCCAAATATTAGAAGAACTTAAAATTTCAGATGGCGGATATACCGAAGATTGTTTTTCGGTATTGTCTAAGCGGCTTGTTGAATTTCCAGAAGATACGCTTTGTATACTGAAGCATAATAAGTTGATGGCTGATGAATCTTTTGAAGTGCTTGTCATAACTGGAATTGGGTCAGAACTTCCCTATGTTGGGTCAGATGAAGAAAAGAAGGAACTTCATGAGTATTTGAAGTCTGCATCCACAAGCGAAGAATATGCTGAAATATCATCGAAAATTTTAGATGCATGGACATCTGAAAGTAATGCTTTCTAATTTTATAAAATAGAAAGGGTGGTTCCAGTGCGGTAGCAAATTATTTCCGTGAAGAAAAATATTAAGAGAAAGAGACGGCGAATGTTATCGAATTCGATACGGATGTGCAGACGCAAAAAAGTAATGGAGGACACTTTATGAATAACGAGATTGGCCGCCGGGATTTTATGAAGTTGAGTGCAGCAAGTATTATGACGGCAAGTGTAGCACTAAATTTTGGAAATACTGCCTTTGCTGCAACAGCTTCCGAGAATCCTAAAGATGTTCTGAAAAATTTTTCGAATCGTTCTCTCCAACAGACCATGAATCTTGGGTAAATTATTTCGTCAAGTTCAGTGTATGGATACTATCGCCAATTTGCGCAGAATGCGTTTAACCAAGCTAAAAGATTAGGGCTTTTAGATATCAACAAGGCCGAACTTCTTTATGCTGAAAAAGTAAACAATGTCTATGCTCCGAAGTATTATGAATTTAACCAGTACTATGATTCTGGAACAAATTATGCCTGCTATAAGACGATTACAGATATGGAAACCGAAACGGGCAAATACTTCGGGAATGGTACAAACTTTAGTCTTGTACTGATGATTCGAGAAGCGAGTGGTTGGAAAATCGGAGGTATTTGTAAATGTCCACGTGACCTCGGAAGTGTTCCGGCCGGTATTACGGTATCGAGGCAAAGCTATGGATTTGTCTCTTATCAAAGTCAACCAAGTTACATTAAGGTAAAAGATGAGAATGGAACGGTCAAAAATGTTGCATTTTCAACTTATCTGAAAAATGTTACCTTCAATGAAATTGGAAATATGGGATACTACGATGAGGCAATCAAGCTAATGTTATGGCCATCAAGATGTGTGGTTGGTGGGCACATGCCGCTGGGTATCGTTCTGCTGAAGGTTGCGATATAAAGTATGGCGATGTTGCATATAAAAGCAGTTATCAAACTAAACCGGCAATTACAAATGCAATCAATGCTGTCGATGGAAAAAAACTTGTGAGTTCTGGCGGACAACTGTTTTTTACGTCTTACTTTGCAGGACGTTCTGATACGGATGGTAAAAATTCTGGGCGACTGCGTCAGAATGGCTCGAATTATCTTGCAAGTACAAAGTCGTATACATATACAGAGATTCTTCATTATTACTATGATAATTCATCCTACAATAATCCGTCCGTTGGCATTGTCAAAATCAATTGATTGCTAGTTTCTTTTTTATAAAGAAATAGCAAAAAGTTTTTCTAAGGTAAGAATATGAAAAATAAAAAAGCGTTTTGGATGATGCTCACTGGCGTTGTAATACTTTTTGGAGTTTTCCTTTTTTTGAAAGATAAAAAATTCCAAGCCATGAAATTGAATTCGCCGCACAAGAATCTGGACAATCCAGCGGTATGATTTCGATTACACTCCCACAAGGATGGGAATTTCAGGAGAAAACAAAAAAGTCAGACACCGAACATGAGCCGCTCATGCTTGCTGGATTGAATCCGCTGTACACCGTGTATGACATTTATGATAGTGATCACACACTTATCGGTGCAATTGGTTACAGCAATTATGAACCATACGAGGGAGATAAAGATTCCGTGCAGGTCGTATATTCTGCACTTCGGCTTGGGTCGGTCTACAGATTTGATACAGACAGCAGGTATGATGTGGTTAAAGCAAACAAATATGGAACGACTGCACTTACAACAGTAGTTTATCAGGATGGTGCAAACGCTGAGCCTGTGAACAACTGGGGCATCCTCTCTTATAACAACGAGAAAGAATGCTTTGTTGCCGTTGAACTTGAATCGAATTCCGTGTCGGAAAGCCAAGTGTTAGAAATAGCAAAATCCATTGAGTTTTAGATTGCGTTTTGAACCACAAGAACTTGATAGCAACATCAAATAATCCAAGATAACAGCTGATCTGCCTGCTGTGTGGGGCATGGCATTATTTGGTCACCAAAAGCTAACGCGGCCGTCCACTGTATTTCAATACAGAAACGGACGACCGCGTTAGCTTTTTTACGAGATGAGGTCTCTTTTTTCTCTTAAGTCACCTAACCGCACTACCCTGCATCACAGGCATTGACGATGATATCCACGTCGGAGCGGTTCATCAGGTCTTTCAGGATGCCAAACTGCTTTTTGGTACCAGCAGACACCAGATTTTCATTATCTATCTTTTTGTATTAAGGTCTACAGC
>ENA-OQIR01000869-OQIR01000869.1-human-gut-metagenome-genome-assembly--contig:-NODE-869-length-11795-cov-2.377271_pt1 | contig 11795 bp, 13 predicted proteins | sample MGYA00242580_ERZ504745 | MGnify/ENA primary metagenome ERZ504745 (study PRJEB26092, sample SAMD00036214) | human gut metagenome | host: Homo sapiens | study: EMG produced TPA metagenomics assembly of... | reverse complement strand
GACTAAGCGACACTTCCTTCTCGCGAAATTGCAACATCGGTCCCTTAAATACCTAAGCGCTTATTCATTCACCTAGGATGACGTTTCGAAGGCTCGGGCAGCTCGGAAAAAATTGAATGTGGCTCAATTTGATACCAGTACGCCACGCTAGACACATCATCCTGACGCTCAAATGCACCTTCATATCCTGAACCAATTTGTTGAAGCGTGACTCTAAGCTCACTATCAAACCTGATGGGATCAGGAATATGCCATCGGTACAAGCCACGCATAGGTGGACAATAATCGTCATGATATTGGTTTGCTATAGCCCCATCGCGCACAGAATAAAATGGATATCCTACATATGGGGCACAAAAAGTACGCTCGCGCGTATGACCATCTCGCTGCTCAGCGAAGCTCCATGCACCGCCAAAATAATCTTCGGTGCCGGTACTACACACTGTGGATAATCGTTATCGCCATCTAGGAAAAACTTAATCTCTCCCTCACCCCACCAATATCGTTGCAACGTAGAAATAGCAAGATATGTGCCGACGTAATGGCCCGTCCGCTGACTCCATCGAGGATTACATAGTCCTCGCCTAAAGTAAGTGATTGGCTGTCTGCGCCATTGCGCATGGAAATAAGCATTTCACGGGAGGAATACGCATTACCCAATGCATAATCAATCTGATAAAACAAAGCCGGAATAGCATGAGCGTGGTCATTGCGCACTACGATACGTGCCCGTTTACGAAACGGCATCGTGAAATAACAATTCATACCTCGTGTAGGTGCCACCACAATAGGCTCTGAGAACACATCGCAACTTGTCCAAAGCCGCAACAGAAGAAGTCTCCTAGGGGACATTCCACAGAAGGTCGCTTTTCATCATCCCAATAGATGGCAAGCACCGCATCGCGCAGAACGTATCGATCAGCGTCACTGGTGCGATCCGTAACGGTAAACCACATGTGCCGAATACAACCGGGGCCTTCAATATCTGCCAATGTCACAGACTGCCCGGGAGCAATGTCATTCAAACACGGCTTTCCCTTGCGCGACGGCCCCAACGGACCAGTTTCACGGCAACCAAAACCCTTGGCTCCCGTTGGGTTCTCCGCATTAATCGAACATGTTACTTCGTCGCGGACAGTCGGCAAATCCGATAAAGTTCCCGCGTACGGGCCTGCCATCATCATAGGTTAACTCTCCTCAATTCAAGCGTCGCTAGCGAAACCGGCATATAGTTGAAGCTGTTTCTACTGCTTCGCTTCTTTGTCATATTGCGCCTGCACATTCTTTGTGAATTCCTGAGGCGTGATGCTGTTATCCAGCAGTAACTGGAAGTTAGGGATTAGCCACTTGACTGCATTCCCGCAGTAGCATTATTAATGAAATCGCTAGTATGACCGCTCATCAGCACGTCGGCATAGGCATCAAACATACTCTGCTGCAATGCGCTATTCGCCTTGAGATCCGAAGTAGATGATTTTGGCAAATAGCCAGAATTGTCAACAATAATCTGTTGTGCTTCGGCACTTTGCGTATAATCGAGGAACGCCGCAGCAGCATCACGGTTCTTAGCATTCACCGGAATACCATAAAATGCACCTGCATTAGCAGCAACGTTCGGCTCATCTTCACTGGTGGCACCCGGAAAGCAAAGAACTGAACATCATCACCCAACGCTTTGGCCACAGTATCCAGATTCCAATTACCGCTCGGGAAAAATAGTCCTTCACCATTGCAGAACCTGCTCAGAGCAGTAGAGGCATCCACTGCGTTAACACCTTCAGGCATATATCCCTTGTTATTCCAATCCTGCAAGGTGGACGCAGCGTCCTGCGCCGCCTGATTGTCGAAGGTACCAGATTTCTGCAAAATCCAGTTCTGCACATCTTCTGCAGAACTGTTATTAGCCATTAACGCCTGAAAGACAAAAGAGGTACCGCCATCCTTGGCATATGTCATCATCGGCAGTATGCCGGCATCCTTGGCTGTCTGCATATCCGCCTCAAACTCCTCGACAGAGGTAGGAGCTGCATCAATACCTAGCTGCTCGGCAAGCTTGGTATTGAAATAAATGCCAGTCACCGAATAGGAGTTCGGCAATGCGTACAAATCACCGCTGCCGAGCTTGCCATTTGAATCCACTCGATACAATTCAGTCTGCGAATCGGGAACATCCCAGCCGTACGCATCCACATATGCCTCTAAAGACACCAAATGGTTGCCACGAACCGCTGAATTCATGTCGGTGACGCGGGCGATATCCGGCGCATCTTTTGCTGAAATCACACGCGGGCCATTTTGTCCAGAGACATTATCCGGATCATATTGTCCCGTGATGGTGATGTTTGGGTATTTCGCTTCGAACCCGGCAATCAGCGCCTCATCTACAGCCTTCAGACCCGCTCCATCCCACAAAGTCAGCTCATATTTTTTATTACCTAAATCAGTGCTGACCTCAGTAGGATTTGTATCACTTCGTGAGCTACTTGCCGAGCCGGGACCACATGCAGTCAGACTTCCAGCGATAAATATCGCAGCAAGCGCCGCGCCGCTGTTACGCATAATCCTATTCATCGGTTACCTCCTTGCATCCTCATCATATGCAATCGATATTTCTCTTTACTGTCACCATTTTTCGGCGGCAATAAAACATATTTGCGATATCGATTACGCACATCGTACATCTTTTTGCGGAACCCGTCAACCTTGCATCACACCAATGGTGGCCTTAACTTCAAAATCCAGATACAATACAATCGATTACGCAATGCAGGAGATCCCATGAGCGAACCAACAATCTATGAAGTAGCCAAGGAGGCTGGAGTCTCTGCGGCGACCGTATCTCGTGCAATCAACGGACGTGACCGCATATCGGAAACTACTAGGCAAAAGGTATTTGATGCATGTGCAAAGTTGGGGTTTTCAGCATCGAAAACAGCCTCCATGCTGCGAACGGGAAAGACAAATCGTATAGCACTTACCGTAGGTAACTCACTGGCTGGCTGGTTCAGTTCACAACTAGCCGAAGGCGTATATTCCGTGCTCGCATCCCAAGGATATGACTTGCTATCATACCGACTTGCAAACGCCGATCAAAGACGCGATTTCTTTTCCTCAATGCCAGTGAAGCGCAACGCAGACGCGGTCATCATCTCCTCCTTCGACATCAGCGAGACAGAGAGGCGAACCTTAGAACAACTCGGTATGCCAGTCATCGGTGTCAACACCATCGGGCTTACGGAACAGCGAGATATGATTTCCATCGGCGTAGACGAAATTACAGCAATGCGACAAACCGTTCATCAGCTCGCAGGACTGGGACATCGCAATATCGCCTTTATCTGCAAGCAGCAAGACAGTAACGGATTCATATGGGAAGCTGACCAACGTATAGAAGGGTTCCGTCTTGGCATGGCGGCTGAGGGACTCAACTTGCCCGACGGATACATCATCGCAGTACAGGACAACGAATTTGCCGGAGCAGAGGCACTCAGTAGCCTGCTCGCACTCTCCCCTCGCCCAACCGCCGTATGCTGCATCAGCGACGAGAATGCCATTCCTCTAGTCCATGCGCTTCGCTCATACGGATTCCGCGTACCTGAGGACATATCCGTCATCGGATTCGATGACTGGCCAATGGCACAAGCGCTCAATATATCAACCGTTCGGCACGACCCTCGGTCCTACGGAGCATTAGCGGCAGATGCCGCAATCCGATTATCACGAGGCGAAATTCTGACAGAAAGTTGCATCGTTGTTCCCACGACGCTCATGTTGCGCGGCACCACAGGCCCAGCACCTCGAGATTAAACATCGACAACGTCCGCATTTGATGATGTGCATATCATTATTGCAACAGCGAAACAACAGGTACCAGCCAGAGGAAGGACGACCGGGTAACAGCCACAAGGCGGCCACCCATTCACCATGAAACGCGCGACCATCAACGACGTAGCTCTCACGGCCGGAGTCTCAACTTTTACCGCATCCCGCGCTTTGCGAGGTAAGGATCACGTGGCAGCAGCTACGCGGGATAAGGTGCTGAAAGCGGCCAAAGAGCTGAATTACACCGCGTCTCGCTCGGCGGCGGCGCTGGCAAGCGGACGCACCAATCGCATTGCCATGCTGGCTCGCGAACGGCTGGCCGGCTGGTTCATGGGCGAATTATTCGACGGGCTGTATGACGAACTGAGCCGCGCACGCTATGACTTGACCGTATACCGAGCCGGCAGCGTCGAGGAGCGTGCGGAATTCTTTACTCGGCTGCCAGCCAATCGTAACGCCGACGCCCTCATCGTATCCGGATTTTCCGCCACCGATGAGGAAGCCGACACGTTGGCCAGCATGGGTATGCCCATCGTCTCGGTGAATTCGCCGTATATCAGCTGCTGCCAAGCCTCCGTGGCCATTGATGACGAGGCGGCCGAAGCATGGCAGTGCGTTATCTTGCGGCCCTCGGGCATCGTCGTTTCTGCTATGTGGGGCGCACCGATCCGCTGACCGGCAAGGAATGGGGATTCGATGCACGCGCACGCGGATACAAAGATGAGATAGTCTCGCTTGGCCTCACCGACTGCGGCATCCACTTCATCGACTCGGAATCACCACGCTCGGCCAAACAAGTCATCGCCACCATGCTCGCGCAGCCTGAGCGGCCGACCGCTATCTGCGTGTGGTCTGACTACTACGCATTGCGCGTGGTACATGAGTTGGCAGGCAATCCGGAGTACGAATCCCCGAAGACGTTTCGGTCTTTGGGCTTTGATGGGTCCGACGTGGCGGAATCCATTGGATTAAGCACCATGGTGCCAACTCCCCCGCGCGAAATCGGACAGATTGCCACGCGCAAGGCACTGAATTTGGTTGAGGGGAAGACCTTGGACGACCCTCATACGACTGTACTGTGGCGGTCGAGCCCGGCGCGACCAGTGGGCCAGTGCGGGAATAGGCGATATGGGAAAAGCCCCCCTCGGCGGAAAACCGAAGGAGGCTTGGGTGGAGCTGCACTACTTCACAGCGCCTCGCATGACTCCACCGACGACCCACTTTTGGGCGAAGATGTAGACGATGAGGACCGGGGCCATGGCCATCAGGTAGCTGGAGAAGGCCATCGGGTAGTTGGTGGCGAACTGCGAGCTGAAGACGTACTGGGCGAGCGGGATGGTCTGGTTCGACTGGTCGGTCAGGATGATCAACGGCAGGAGGAAGTCGTTCCAGGCCCACAGTGCGGTCAGGATGGCGATGGTGGCGTTAATCGGGCTCATCAGCGGGAAGATGATGGTCCAGAAAATGCGCCACGTGGATGCGCCATCGATTCGGGCCGCCTCTTCCAGCGAAACCGGAATCGAACGGATGAAGCCAGTGGCGATGAACAGGTTCGTGCCCAGGCCGAGCACCGTGTACAGAATGATCAGGCCGACCTGGTTGTCCAGGTGCAGGGAGCCCATCTGCTTCGCAATCGGCAGCATGACGACCGGGAACGGCACGAACATGGCGGCGATGAAGAAGTAGTACAGGAAGCGGAAGAAGCGCTTGTCCATGTTGCGGGCCACGGCGTAGGCCACGAAGGTGTTGGTCAGCAGGGTGAGCACCACGGCGGCCACCGTGATGATCGCGGAGTTGAGCGCGGCCTTCGGGTAGTTGACCTTGGCGGAGGCGTCGGCGAAGTTGTGCCACTGCCACGAGGTGGGCAGGGCGAAGGTGCCGGCTTCGGCCGGAGTCTTCAGCGCGGTGACGATGGTGAAGTAGAGCGGGATCAGAATGGTCAGGCTCAGCACGGCCACGGCGGCGGTCAGCCACCAGTTGATCTTGTGGTCCCTGCGGAACTTGGCGGGCTTGCCGGACTTGGACGGGGTAACTGTTGCAGTAGTCATTTCTTATCCTCCCCTAAATCAGATCTGTTCCTGGCTGCGGGAGATGCGCAGCTGCACGAAGGCGATGATCGCCAGCACGATGAAGAAGAGCACGGCGTTTGCGGTCTGGTAGGCGTACTCGCCACCGGTCAGGCCACCCTTCCAGATGAGGTAGGTGACGGTTTCGGTGGAGGAGTTCGGACCGCCCTCGGTCAAGGCGACGACCTGATCGAAGGTGCCGAGCGCGTTCTTCATGGACAGCACGAGGTTGATGGTGAAGAACGGTCCGATCAGCGGGAATGTGATCTTCCAGAACTTCTGCCAGGCGTTGACGCCGTCGATGGCGGCGGCCTCGTAGATTTCGTCGTCGATGGTCTGCAGGCCGGCGAGGTAGATGAGTACCGAGTAGGCGATGCCCTGCCAGACGGCGAGGAAGACGATTGGGATCCAGCTGAGTTGCTCATTGGTCAACAGCGAGGTGGACAGCCACTTGATGCCCAGCGCCTTGCCGAGCTCGGGCAGCGGGTTCATGAAGATGTACTTGAACACGTAGCCGATGACCAGCACGGAGAGGGTGTAGGGGATGAAGAAGATGGCTCGGAAGCCATTCTTGAAGGCGATCTTCGAGTTCAGCAGCACCGACAGGAACAGGGCGATCACATTAATCAGCACCGTGATGAGAATGGCGATGAGGAACGTGAACAGGTAGGCATGGCCCACTCGGTTGTCCTGGAAGAGGGCGATGTAGTTCTTCAGTCCGATGAACTTGTAATCGCCGTAGCCCTGCGAGTTGGTGAAGGAATACTTTACGCCATCAAGAAATGGCAGGTACAGGAAGAAGGCGAAGATGATGGCCGCCGGAACCACCATCCAGTAGTAGGCGGGGTCCACCTTGCGGGTGGAGAAGGCGGAGACCTTCTTCTTGGCCGGTTTCTTGGCAGCGGTCTTGGTTGCGGTTGCGTGTGACATGATGTTCTCCTCTCCTACCGATCACTCGAAGGTCCTGGCTTGGACCTTGTCCCATTCGGTCTGCATCTGGTTCAGGAAGCGGTCGGTGTTGCCGGAGGTCACCATGGTCTGCAGGTAGCCGCCGATGTTGATGGACGAAGGAATGTAGTGGTCGCAGAAGTCGGCCAGTCGGTTTTCCTCGAAGAACGGGCGCACGGTTTCCAGCGCATCGTTGCCGAAGTAGGTGTCCTTCAGCGGCGTGATGGCGGACTGGGCGTCGGCGTAGGCGTCAAGCTGATCCTTCTGCATGAGGAATTCGACGAGCTTCATCGCTTCCTTGGGGTGCTTGGTGTTCGCACCGATGGTGAGCATCACGTCGTCGCCGGCGGTGAGGATCTGCTCGCTGGCGTCATCGGTGGCCGGCATCTGGGCGAAACCAAGTTCGATATCGGGGTTGATCAGCAGGATCTGCGGGATGGCGTAGGTGCCGAGCGGGATGATCGCGGCCTTGCCTTGGGCGAAGTTCTGCGTGCCCTGCTGGTAGGTGACGCCGGTGTCCGCAGTGGAGTAGGTGAAGAGCTCGGATTCCTTCTCGACTGCGGTCTTCCACAGTTCCTGGAACGTGGTCTTGCCTTGCTTGAGCTCGGTGTACTTCGATTCGGGAACCAGCGTGCCGGTCAGGGAGGCGAGCGGTGCTGGGTGGTCCAGGCGTCGGCCACGGAACCCTGCAGCGGTTGATGCCGGCGTCCTTGAAGGTGTTGAGCATATCGGTGAACTCGCTCCAGGTGGTCGGCGGGTTCTCCGGGTCAAGGCCAACCTTGCGGAACAGAGCCTTGTTGTAGATGTAGCCGGAGGCGTTACCCGCGAAGGGCAGGCCGTACAGGCGCTTCTTGGAGGAATCGGTGGTCTGCACCAGATTCTTGGCGATCTGCACCATGCCGGGGTTGAGGGTGTCCACAATGGTTCATCGGTGAAGTCGTAGAACACACCGGAGGCGGCGAAGTTGCCGAAGCTGATGTCGCCGTTGAAGGTGATCACGTCCGGCACACGATTCTTGACGAAACGGGTGCGCAGATCGGTCTGGGCGTGGCGGAGTTGTTGATGTTGACCTTGATGGTCGGGTTCTGCTTCTCAAAGTCGGCAACCATGGACTTGAACTGGTCGGCGGCCTCGGACTTGAACTGGAAGAAATCCAGCGTGACGGTGCCTGCGGTGCTGGAGCCGCAGCCTGCCAGGCCGAACCGACGGCGATCGCGCACACACGGCGGCGGTGCGCACGGCCAGACGCTTCAGTCTAGGCGTTGCATGTGGGGAATCGGACAGCATAATTGTTGACTCCTTTATCTTTCTTTTCCTCCGGCTTCGGTGCCGGCGGTTCTTCCACTTTCCAAGGTAACGGTTCGGCCATTTCATTCCCAGCGCCAGCGAGCCCACTTGCGCAAGCAACAAAAAGCGCGGTATTTTGTGATTAACGCAATAAATACAGCAGGGGGGCTTGCATGTCTGATGCCAACGCGATTCCACAGTGGTTTTCCGGATCCGAGCATACGCATCGCGTGGCGGCGGCAATTGCCCAATACGGGCCGATAGCCCGCACTACGTTGGCACAGATGCTGGGACTGAGCCAAGGGGCCTTGTCCCGCATCACCAGCGATCTGATCTACGCCGGGGTGATCGAGGAGCTTCCGGCCGAGGCCGGCCCGTCAGGCAAGCTGCCCGAGCGATTCACGCCAAGGGAAAGTTCGGATCGTCGCGGACGCCCGCAGACTTCGCTGGTGTTGTGTTCGAACGCACGCACCTTCATTGGTGTCAAGTTCATGGGATGTCGATTGTGGCCGCTGCGGTGAACGCGCATGGCGAGGTGGTGTCCGGCCGGCACGAGGTGCCGATCGGGGCGGATCAATCGGCTGAGTATGTGGTGTCGGCCATCACGCGGCTGGTGCGCGAATGTTCCGCCGATATCGCCTCTTCCGGACTACCCTCCCCACTGCGGTGGGCGTTGCGGTAGGTGGGCATGTGGTCGACGATTCGATTGTGACGTTCGCGCCGTTCCTGCATTGGGACGGGGCCACGGACTTGGGGACGATGGCCACAGAGGCGACCGGCCTGCCGTGCGGGGTGTTCAATGATATCGATTCTCTGCTGGTGGATGCCTCCTGGTTCGGGCCGGGTGTCGGCGTGGATATGTTCGCCGTGGTGACCATCGGTGTGGGTGTTGGTTATTCGCTGGCCGTGAACGGCAAGCCAGTACAGTACCCGGATAAGAGCTATGGTCTGGTGGGCCACGTGCTTATCGATCCGGAGGGGCCGCGCTGCACCAGCGGACATATCGGCTGTTCACAATGCTTGACTGACGATTCAATCGCCGAACAGTACTCTGCGATTGTGGGTCGCGCGGTCAGTTTTGAGGACTTTGCGCGCGATGCCAAGGAACGCGTGCCGCAGGCCACGCAGTTGGTGAACCGGACGTGTTTCCGGTTGGGATCGCTGGTGGCTACGGTGGCGAATATCGCGATGCCCGGGCATGTGATGATTGCCGGGGAGTCCGCGTTTTTGGCCAAGCTCGGCACCGATTCGCTGCGTGACGGCATTCGTTTCTACCGTCACAGCCAGACCCAGCCGGTCAAGTTCACGATTATGAACCACGACTGGCAGCTCTGGGCCAAAGCCGCCGCCAGTCGCGTGATTGTGAAGCATATTGGGTAGGCCGTTCTTGGCTCCCTCAGAGAGGGGAGCAAGAACGTTGCTTCGCCACAGTTACTCCGCCACGACCAGCAATTACGGACTTGCCTATCGGCAAGGCTCAATCCCACCTTCGCTCAGCTGTCGCTTCGCTCAGGCCGTGGCTACTGACAGCCTACTAGGCTGTCAGCTTAACGCCACAGCCTTGAGCAATACTGCCTGCTGGGGGTGGAGGGACGGGGGACGAATGCCGTAGCGCTGCAGGCTTCGCCGGTCAGGACTACGCCTTCCTCGTTCCACCAGCGAGAGTGCTCTGGCCGTTGGTCAGACCGGTCAAATCCAAGCTCGGGTCAAGCGGGCTGACACGGTAGGTGCGCTCGGGGTCAAGTCCGGGCAGATGCACGGGCGCGGCCGGATAGGTCTGGCTGGTGGTCAGCTGGGTGAAGCGGTAGATGGCGGCGTCACGGTTCGGCATCACCATACCGTCCAGACGCACGGCCGGATCGTTGGAGTCGGCGTGCACACAGGTGTCGATGGCGAACCAGTCGCGGTGCTTCTTGAATTCGGCCACCCACACGGCCAGCTTGGCGAGCGCCTCGTCCGGCTCCTTCAACAGGTTCCATTCGATGCCCATGTGACCGAAGAACGCCATGGCCATGCGCAGTTCCTGGCTGGTGGCGCGCTGGGTGGAGTGTGGCGGGGCTGGCGCCCACGTGCTCGCCCATCATCGCCGGCGGCACCAGCAGCGAGGTGTAGCGCTGGATGTCCGCGCGCTCGACCGGGTCCACGCAGTCGGAGACCCAGATACGATCGGCGTGCTCCAGGATGCCAAGATCCACGCGGCCGCCACCAGAGGAGCAGCTTTCGATCTCAAGGCCCGGATGTGCGGTCTTGAGGCCCTTGAAGATGTTGTAGACGGCAAGGGTCTGCGCGTGCACGGCCGGGCGGCCGGAGCGGCGGGAACCGGGCTCGGTGACGAGCTTGTTGTGGTCCCACTTGATGTAGTCGATACCAAGCTCGCCGACAAGCTGGTCCATGCAGCCGTAGATGTAGTCGAACGCATCCGGATTGGTCAGATCGAGCACCTGCTGAGTGCGGCCCTGCAGCGGCAGTCGGCCGGTGGTGGGCGAAAGAATCCAATCGGGGTGGTTGCGGGCCACGTCGGAATCGGGGTTGACCATTTCCGGCTCGAACCACAAGCCGAATTCCATACCCTTGGCGTGCACGTAGTCGGCGAGCGCCTTCAGGGACTTCGGACCATCGGGCCAGACGTCCTGCGCAATCTGCCAGTCACCGAGGCCGGAGGTGTCGTCGCGGCGGGAACCGAACCAACCGTCATCCACCACGAATCGTTCCACGCCGGAGTCGGCGGCCCTGTCGGCGAGTGCCTTCAGCGTATCGAAGTTGTGGTCGAAGTACACGGCTTCCCATGTGTTGAGGATCACCGGACGGCCGTGCGAGAACAGGCGCGGGTGCAGGGAGCGCACGTAGGAGTGGAATCGGGCGGCGATCTCGTTGAGACCATCGCCATAGGAGCCGAACAGCCACGGGGTGTCGTAGGAGTTCTGGCCTTCGCCGGGGCCGGCGAGCGTCACTTCGCCGCCGAACAGGAGTTCGCCGCCGCCGATCACGCCGGTTGTGTAGGGCAGACGTTCGGCGGACAGCACGGAGTTGCCGCTCCAGCCACGTGCACCGAATAGGCGTCGCCATGCTCGAAGCCGAAACCGGGCACGCCGGCGGTCAGGAGCAGGGATGCGTCGAAGTCAGGGCGGCCGGCGAGCTGCGGCTTTTCGAAACGGCCGACGGTCAGCGGCTGGCGCTGCGGACTGCGTTCACGTAGATGGTGACCGGTGGTGGTGAGGATTTCGCCGGCGGATTCGGGCAGCGGGAAGCCGAGCTCGATCTTGCCGATCTCGAGCCGGGGCTCCGGCGTCTGCACCGAACAGGTTGGTTACGGTGGCCTTCTGACGGACCAGGCCGCCGGGGAGCAGTTCGAGGTGCCATTCGACTTCCACGCCCTGCTCCTCATCGCGCGCGGTGACTATGACGCCGGGCACGCGGACCGGACCGGTGGCACGGGCATGGCCGGCCACATCGGTGTAGCTTTCGCCGGACACGGCATCGAGGGTGGCTTCCAGCACGCCGCCGGCCTCGATATTGGTCACGGTGAACTTGGGGAAGAGCTCGACGCGGCGCGGCGCAGCACCACGCGTTGCTCGCCGATCCAGCTTTCGGCCTGGGTGGGAGGATGGACGGCCAGACGGCGTCGTCGAGCGCGCCGGACACGCGCTGCGGCTTCAGGGCGTCATAGGCGGC
>ENA-OQIR01000868-OQIR01000868.1-human-gut-metagenome-genome-assembly--contig:-NODE-868-length-11805-cov-2.521493_pt1 | contig 11805 bp, 17 predicted proteins | sample MGYA00242580_ERZ504745 | MGnify/ENA primary metagenome ERZ504745 (study PRJEB26092, sample SAMD00036214) | human gut metagenome | host: Homo sapiens | study: EMG produced TPA metagenomics assembly of... | reverse complement strand
GGCAAGTCCGAGTATGAGAATGATTCTTTCATGACGGTTATTTGTTGATAATGAATAATAGGGTGAATATGACACATATCAGCCAGGCTATCAGATAGCTTTTGGCGTTCTCTTTTTTCATGGCCAGTGCCCATACCACGAAAATGAGCGCAACGCCTAAAAGTGCGGCGGCAATGCTTCCGGCAATGCCGTATGCGCTGCGGTTGAAATCGGTTGACCAGCTTAAAAGCTCGTTCAGTCCTTGGGTGGCGTCATCCATACTTTTTCCTCCTTTCCTCCAGATAGCGGTTGATGGCCGTATAGGTCGAGCCGCTTTCGTTAAACAGCTGCTTCAGCCGCACGACAGTCGCCTGACGTGAGTCGAAAGCCACGGCGGCGAAATCGGATACCTCGTTGCGGAAGATGAAGGCATCGTTTGACATCTTGATGAAAAACTCCCTCCAGCGTTCCGTGCGCTGCAAAGACTCGATCATATAAATTTCCTCTTCCGTGATGGAAAGCACGGCTTTCACTTCCGGCAGGTTCTGCCGGTGTTCCGAATGGTCGAGGATAATCTTGGTCGCGCAGTTGATGATGATGGAGTCCTTGATACTGGACGGCATGTTTTTCAAAAACAGGATGTTCTGTGCGGCCAGCGTGATGCTTCCCTCCTTTTTACGGAAGGTTCGGTACAGGTAGGCGATGAAGTCTCCGAATTTCTCGTCTTGCAGGAAGTCGAGCGCTTCGTCGATGATCAGCTCTTTGGCAAACCCCTGGCGTTTCTTGATTTTATCCACGATCATTTGCAGGGTGATGATGGCAACGAGCGGAAAGTACTCTTTCTTAGAGGCATCTTCCATATCGAAGGCTATCAGCCGGTCATGCACGATATCCACGTTCTCGGTAGCGTTCAGCAGGAATGACAGCTCTCCGTCCGTATAGGGTTCCAGTAAAAGCAACAGCTCCTCTATCTCGAATTTCTGTTTCTCAAACTCGGTCATCCGTTTGCTGAACACTTCCTTCAGATAAGCCCGGTAAGTTATCAGCGTCGGGAAGATACGCTTATGCTTCTCTCCTATTGAAGAATTGTTCACATAGTCGTAAAATCCGATGACGGATTTCCTGAGAATGGCGTTTTCGGCAGGCAGCATGGGTTCACGTACCTTCCAAATGTAGCTGATAATGGCGACGATGGTCTTTATCTGGTCATCGGCAGACTCGGCATCCGTGGTGTCGATGTACAGGTATTTGCCGTTCTTGTCACGGTCACACAAGAAGGGATTGAACGCAAATTTCTTCTGCTCGGTAGAGTCGAAGTATTTGCCCCGGTTCAAGCTATCATCGAGCGGTAAGAGCCGCCGATGTCAATGATCATCACATCCCGACCCAGCTCATAGCTTTGCAGGATGTAATTGTTCAGCCAGAAAGATTTACCGGAACCGGACGGGCCGATCACGATACGGTTCTTGTTGTTCAGCGCCGGATAATCCAGAGGTTTATCTTGGCGGGAGTACCGAAACGGTCATGGTAGATATGCCCTTTCTCGTCCGAAAGGTACATCCCCTCTTTTTGCAGATAGCAGATGGCCTGCTTGGTCGTGTTGACGAAGCCCCGGTAATTGGCCCTGGCATTGCCGGGTATGTTGCAGAAGAACAGGTTGCACAGCTCGGCGTTCTCCACATAGCACGAACTTTGGTTCATAAAGCTGAAGCCTTGCTGTACCAGTGTGGTTTTCCGCATGAGCGAGGTGCGGTCTGTATCGTTCAGCACGACATTGAAGGCGGTATAGGCGGTCTGGTAGTCGAACTGGGTAATCTCATCGCAGAAGCTGCCTGCTCGCGTTGCTTCTCTGCCGCCGGAGGGTAGAAGTTGGTGATGTAGTTCAGCGCGTCTTTCTCCGCACCGATGGCCGTTACGGTGGCATCTGGATCGGTTATCTCTATCACGATGTTTACGATGTGGTTGAACGGCAGGCCAAGTCCTACGGGGTACAGCATCGAGCATTTGCTCCGTATGCTGTCCGGTATCTCTATGTTTCCCCCGTATGCCTTCGACTTGCCGGTGTGCGGCACGGCCAGTTCCTGAAGATGCTCGCCTTCGTTGGTCAGCGAAAGGATGGAACGTGCTGCTGCCCTATTTTCATGCTTCCGCTTTCACTGACGGCCATAGGGTTGACGCTCTTTTGCGTGGCATCGTTTTCCGGTGTCTCGTAAGAGAGATTGACGTAGTCGTAGATGGCGTTGTTCAGTTCCGTATCATCATCTTGCGTATCTCAAACTGCTGGATGGATGACAAGCCGTTCTCAAAGTTCATTAGAAAGGCTTCCATTTCTGTCAGTCGTTGCTGATATTCCTTATAAGGTTGCTTGAACGGGTAGTGCAGCTTTCGCATCAGCGAGGTGCCCGATGCGCTTTTGCGTATCTTACCGTTTCGGTTGCCGTTCGTGAACGTCACATACAGGTTGGTGTAGCTGTTCAGTATCTCCTTGCCGTTGAAATGACGGTTGTTCTCCGCTATCAGGGCATTGGAAGAGTATTCTGCATGATGGTATCGCCCCGTATAATAGAAATTCTGCTGATGGATGACCGTGCCTGCCGGAAGCATCTTCAAAAGAGCCTCCAACCGCTCATGGATGTATTGCGCCTCGCTTTCCGACAAGGTGAACACTTCGGGCAGAAGCAGCCGGTAGCCGACGGTGATGTCACCGTTCCCGTTGATGACGGCGTTCTCCGTGATGGTCTGGATAGGCAAGACACTTTCCAGATCCACGGATTTGTCCTTCACCTCTATCTCTGTCTGCCGGATATACAGCAGAGCAATCAGCAGGCTCAGCGCACAGATTAGCAGTAATATGAGTATGATGATTTCTATCATGGTTGCTGTTTTAGGATGAATTTGAAAATCTGCCGTTTGTCCGTTATCTGCCGGGGGGTGGCGTTCTTGATCCGGAGGCCGGTCAGGTAGTCCGGGTTACCGGCCTTGTGTTCCTTTTTCAAGGTTTGGAACAGCAGACCGGATAGAAACAGAATGGCGGAAATGATTCCGATGATGAGTATCGGGTGCAGCTGTTTGAATATGCTCACGATGATGATGATGGCCGTCAGCAGCATGAAGATGGCGAACTGTCCCGATGACAGACCGAAGAACTTGATCGGCTTGTTGATTTACGCATGGTTCTCATGGCTCTTCGTTTTTAGATAATCAGGAAGGCCACCATGATGACTACCACGCGATGATCCAGCCGAGCAGGTATTCCTTGGCATGGGGATTGTTCGTGGCAAGCGAATAGATGACAAAGACCAGAGCGATGCCGAGTACCGCCGCCAAAATGTATTTGGCTACGTCCAGAATGGTGTCCGCACCCTCTTTGGCTTTGTCTGTCACTTCGGATAGGCTGTTGATCTTCAAGCCGCTTTGTGCCTCCGCCACTTGTGCCGTTCCCAACAGCGTGAAGAATATGAGAAAGGTGAAGATAACCTTTCCATAGCGGTTAATGACTTGGTTCGCTTTTTCTCTTACATTTTCGATTGCTTTCATTTTGTTCCTATTTTTTAATTAAACATGAATCGTTTTCAGTCTCTCCCATTGCACATCCTTATACTTGATGGATATGGCTCTTCTTTCGGCTGTTCCGGCAGTGGTTTGCCTGAGTAGTAGTAGGCTCTTCCATGCAGGTACATATCGGCTATCTCGGCAGCCAATTCCTCTTCTTCCAGCTCAGGCTGAAATACCACGCAGATGACCGGACAGGCTCTCTCCTGCCCTTCCTTGCGCACCGCCTCCCTTATCGGCTTCTCTTTCTCCTTTCCGGAAGAAAGTGCTTTCTTCTTTTTCCGGAAGTAAAAGTGAAGCGTGACACAGGCGAGTATGGCAACCAGTATCAAATCTACTACGTTCATAAGAGTTGCCAGATAATGAGCCAAGTGACCAATGCCGTGATATAGGTGATGATGGCCTCTTTGGTGTGCTCGTGGTTGCTTATCAGCTTTTTGAGTACCGCTAGTCCGGCACATAGAAAGCCTACCCCTATCAGCATGGCGCCTATTTCACGGTATAAGGAGATCAGGCCGGATACATTTGTATCGGCTAACAATATGATAATAAGCATGGTGATATGATTTGTCGGTTAGTAGAGCAGTATCTTTATTCCTACGTTCCAGACAGTGTTCCACTTGTCAATGGATAGGGGATTCCAATGTTGTTGTATGCGGGCAAGCAATGCCGTTCGGGGCAGGATGAATACTTCCAGTTCCGTTTCCAGTTTCGGGCCGATGATGAAGTTGTATTCCTTATCGGGGTGGCGGACGTATTCTGTACCGATGAATCCTCCCAGGCCGATGCTCCAGTAAACGGATTTCAGGTTGCTGGCCAGGTTCTGTAATAACCGCCGTCCACATAAAAGTCCTTACCCTTATCATGTATCGTTTCGGGAATCGTTTCTTCCGGGTTCAAGGTAGAGACTTGCGGTAGGTTGGGTGTGTATTCGTAAGGCTTCTCAAAATAGCTAAGCCCGGCTTTCCAATAGCTTGTCCGGTTGATGTATCTGGAAAAGGACAGGTTGTAATAGTTGCCTGCATTACCGAACAGGTTAGTGCCGTAGTTCAATTCAAGTGCCGGGATGTTCTCATAATGGCGTTGTGAAAAAGCGCTTACGGTGCATAACAGCAGGCTAAGGCTGATAGCAGTCAGTCTGATGTGTTCCATGGGAATTACTCTTTAGGTTATTAATGTTATATATTTTTCTATTTGTCTCATACGGTGTTTCCAATTTACGCGGATTCCTGTGGGCAGAACCGAATCAAGGTGCTTATCGCGTTGTTTTCGCTCCAAACATATAGATTATATACGGAAGGACAAATTTTATGAAGGGCTTTTAAAGGGCCTTTCGTGTTTATTTAATGTGCATTAAAAAATACATGTGCCGTAAACCGGCAGGTGTGGAATAATTCTACAGAAAAAAGCCGGATAGGATTAGTTGTGTAAAACTGTCCTACCTGGCTTATAGGGTTTGGTTTATATGCGCTTTCGGATGTTGCTCAATGCTTGTGGCGTGATGCCGATATAACTTGCTATGTCTTTTAAGGGTATTGAACGTAACAGCCATTTTTCATTGGCCAAAAGCGCTTTGTAACGCGCTTCGGCATCCAGTGTGTAAAACTCCTCTTCCCTTATTATTTTGCGGTTGATGGATCTTACCAAATGTATTCTGGCCAGCTTGTTGAAATTGATGGATAACTCATATAGCTGATGAAGGTCTTTTTTGGGCAATCTCCAGATCTTGCATGGCTCCAATGCCTTGATATTGTAGTGGGCATGGTGTTCTTCATGTGAAAGGAAAAAATTGATGAACTCTTTGGCTTGGATAAACCGTGCTGAAATCTCTCTATTCTCTTTGTCCGGAAACCATAACCGGACGATGCCGGATTCCAGATAATAGAGGTAGCGTACTTCTTCGCCCCTAGTGACGAGGTGTTCTCCCTTCTTGATATGGATAAGCTCGAAATGAGCATCAAGATACGCCTTTTCTTCGTCTGTCATCCGCACGTGAAGATGGGTGCCCATTACCATGAGCGTCTCATCTATCAGGGTGGCAATTGTTTGAACCATTGAATTTGTTTTATGTTTATATAAGGGTACGGAAACGTACCCTCTAACATGGACGTGGCGTTCCAACAACAAAGGCACGCCCCGTACCAGTTTCATACTGGTACAGGCATGCGCCTGTTGTTGTTAATTCCTTAACGATAGATGCCACTCTTTTGTTAGACAGACGGACGTATGTAAAAAGCGGACTGCCAATTTCCTGACAATCCGCTGCAAAGATACTATTTTATGATTTTTGTTCCAACTTTTAGGGATTTAAGTTGACGACAAGGTCTTCTGGGCGAATGCCACTACCTTTATATAGGTATCCCGGTAGATGTTCTCCTTAATCTCCTTGTCCTCTTCAGAATAAAGCCATGCGGTAAATTCATGGTAGTATTCGCCGGTGCCGAATTTGAAGAAATCCTTATATTGATAATGCCTGCTCACGGGAATGCCTTTCTTGTTTAACAAGAAGGATGATTTGAGCGCATCGTGATATTGCGAGGTCAGTATCGCCTTTATCTTTTCATCGAAATATTCCAGTGTTTCTTGGTCAAAGAAAAACTGTACGGTATAAGGCCACCTCTCCCCTTTTCCTTTGATGTACTGGTATTGGAATTTGGTTCTCTCCAGCTTTTTGTTGATACCGTTTAAGATGCTAGTCACCTTCTTCTTCCGGTCATGGTTGTCCTTTACCGTTACATCAAATTCCTTGGCAAGCTGATCTACCGTAACGGTGAAATAAGGTGCTTGTCCTTGGTCAATCTTATACTTGATCAAGTAAATCATTTTCGCTAGGTTCAGATAAAACTTGCGGTAGCCTTTGCGGTTTGGCAGGTTACGGTAGTCTTTCAGTTCTAGCAGATTGTATTCGGTAAGCAAAGTATTCATCAGATCTTTGCTCAGATGCACGTTGTAATTCCGCTTGGTGCGCTTTTTCGTGCCGAAGTCATCCTTTATCTCAAAGCGATCCAGTATTTGAATGAACTTATATTGCGTCTTGCCGTTCATGGCGTATGCTACACTGAGGTTGGATGTCCCTAAACGGTATAACGCCGCTTCAAAGGTGTTCTCTATCGGATGCTCTATCTTTTGCCCGTTCTGTTCGGTGATATATACCGGACGTTGGTTGCTGAACAGGAAGTCAAGCTGCTTCTCGGTCAGTTTTCGTTGCAACTTGGTTCGTTCATACCCCATGACCTCACAAAAATCGTTGATGGAGAACCAGCAGTCGCCGAACAGATCTTTCATTTGTGAAGATGCCACGTAAATGATAATGTCAGACATGACAGTGCCGCCTGCATCAAATAGAACTTCCAATACTTTCGTGTTGGAAGACTCGCTGAGAGTCCTGGGGACTCTGCTCAACTCTTTTTGTGTATTACTCTCCTTCATAAGCGGACACTTGTTGTTTACGTATGCAAAGATACGTTTTTTTACGGAGATAGTGAATCTAACTCCTTATAAATGAAGATTCCAAAGCATTTTTTCGTGCTGTTTCTTGATTTAGTTGTGTAAAAGTGTCCCGACTACGGCTGTTTCCGCTCCCCCAGTTGTGTAAAAGTGTCCCGAATGATCGGTTTAGTTGTGCAGAAGTGTCCCGGATTCCTGATTTAGTTGTGTAAAAGTGTCCTGAATGATCGGTTTAGTTGTGCAGAAGTGTCCCGAATGACCGATTTAGTTGTGCAGAAGTGTCCCGAATAGTCGGTTAGTTGTGCAGAAGTGTCCTGGTTGCGAGAAAATGCCATCAAGTGCTAACTTGCAATAATATAGTTAATTATACAGAAAACCTCCCTTATTAGTTGTGTAAAATTGTCCCACAAATACTTAAATTCCTAAAAACCTAAATAAAACAAAGAAATGATTTTGTTACTATATTCTTACTTTCGGAAAAAATTTTGAGGTGTAAACAAGTAGAAGTTTGAATTCTTTAACATATTGTCCAAGATAATAGGCAAAGGGATTTTTCCGCAGTTGTGTAAAAGTGTCCCGGTTCAATGCCGGCCTTCACTAAAACGGTGTGCAAAAATAACGCCTGCCCGACGGATGCAGTCGAACAGGCGTATATATATTTTTCCGAAAGTAGAATCAGATGCTCATATACTTCTTCAGTATCGCTTGAATCTCCTTGTTATGGCTAGTCAATATGTCTTCAAGAATGTTGTTTGCGATGTTGTGCATTCCTAATCCAGTGGCCATAGCAATCTGCTTCAGCTTTCTGTGGGTTTCGCTGGATATCCGGATTACTTCGGTGTTCTTTAATTTTCGCTCTTCTAGATATTCCGAGAATTTTTTTCCGCAGACTTTGCTTTCTTCTGTTTTTGGAGAAGACTGCACGGAAGGTTTGGATTCCGGCTTTTCCATTTGTTCCGGCTGAGGTTCTTGGACGGTTTCTGTGACCGGAGCCGATTCTTTCACCTCTTCATGGATGGGTTGCTCAATCGCAGGTTGGGGGATAGTGCTTTCCGCAACACTTCCGATCTGCTGGATTTCCTGCTCTTTCTTACTGGCGCTTTGCAGCAAGAGTTTTCTCATGGCGGCTGATGATGTCCTTTCTTTGTTGGTTGCCATAGCTTTATTCTCCTATATGGTTACAGATTAATTCCAATACCTCTTCACAGAACGCATCACAGGGATGATGGTACGCTTTACTCAGCGTACTTAAATTGCGTTGATAGTCAACCCTTGAATCCTTGATGTAGTTTTGCATCAACTCGAAAGGCAAGTTTTTTTTATTTTTCAAAATTTCTTTGAACTCCAGCACATTCGGAAGAACACGGTTCATAACACCACGCACGGTAGTCTTTTTACCAATCTTTCGACGGCTTTCAATAATCCCTTCATAGATGTTATAGTAAAAGGTCAATGTAGGTCTTAAATCGGTCTGGTTCGGTTCGAAGGGAATGATGATCACGTCAACGAAGTGCAGCGTTTCAACTACACCGTTTTGTTTCAGGTTACCCGGAAAATCGACAAGTATAATGTCGTAATTGTCCTGAAGGAAATCCAGTTGGTTGATGAACTCTGAGGAAGAGATATTGATAACCTCATATTCTTCTTCCTTTTTCATGATTCCGTCCTCGGCTTCGTCCTCACGTAATTTTCCGATAGTGTTCTGCATGTCGTCGATATCCACCACGGCAATGGATAAGCCACCCTCTTCGTTTGACTGCGAATGAATATAACCTGCAAACAAAGCTGTCAGCGTAGACTTCCCTACCCGCCCTTGGGATTCTCAAAAGCTACGACTACTCCTGGTAATATTTGTCCCATAATGTACGTTTTTAAGTATGTGCGCAAATATATAAATAATAAATTAAATAATTGCATACTTTTATAATTAATTTATTACACACTTATTTACTTAATTATACAAGTAATTACATATATAAATATGAATATAATTATGTATGTACTTAATCTTATAATTAAGTATGTATGTTCATACTTTGTAATAATGTAATTAGTAATTATGTATTTTGTAACCAATGGCTTTTCGTTTGCCTGTTACAATGTTCGTAGTTACTTTGTAACAAAGTGCGCGGTTAATCTGGATTAAGAAATCAAGACTTTTGTCTGGTTTTGTTTCACAGCTGAGTATTATTGTATATCTTTGCTAATGCAAGGTATGTTTTTGTGGGTACAAAACCCTTGCGACAGCCGAGCTGCCGACCAATGTTCGTTACACTCACATACTCTGTATATATGAAAGAGAATCGAGATATAAGTATAAAGATCCGCTTGACGGAAGCCGAGAAAGAACAGCTTCTTCAACGTTCAAAGGAAGAGGGAAAATCCCTTTCTTCCTTTATCAGAGAGTCTGCCTTGAAAGGCAGAAGCATATCGAAAACCGATGTGCAAATGATATATGAACTTCGTAAAATAGGAGCCAATATCAACCAGCTTGCCAAACATATCAATACGCTTCCGTCCAATGAAAATATATTGTATTCATTGGATCGGATTAACCAATACCTTTCGGATGTAGAAACCATTAACCGGAAATTGTTATGATAGCCGAGATACAGCCTTCTTTCTCATCCCACCTGTCCATGAGCCGGAAAATCGAATACCAGCTTTCCAAGGTCAAGGAAGGAAACGGAAAAGTGCTTTGCACCTCCACCGGTGACGAACTGGCCGTCATGCCAGCCTACATGAAACTTATCTCCCAGTTGAATGACCGGGTGAAACTACCTTATGCGGAATTTATTCTGAGCCTCTATCCGGGAGAAAGCCTTTCCGATGAACAGTGGCTTTCTCTTGCCGGGGAATATATCGAGAGGATGGGGTACGGAAAGTCCTGTTATGCAGTTGTCCTGAATACCGACAAGGCACACGGCCATGTGCATGTGCTGCTGACCACGATTGATGAAGAAGGCAAAAGCATTCCTTCCGGGAATAATTACAGCCGTTCCGAAAAGATCTCAAGGGAACTGGAGCAGAAGTATGGGTTATTGCCTTTGGAAAAGGAAGGTGTCAAGAGAACCACATTGGGAGAGTCGCAATACCGTAACTATTATTTGATGCGGCCTTGCAAAAAGCCATGCGTAGTTATAATTATAAGGATAAGGTATCGGCTGTCCTGGAACAATCCGATACATACTGGTCTTTGGATAAACCCTTGCAAGAAATAAAACTGGCCAATGAAGAATGGCGTGTCCTGTTGGGTGATGAAAGCTATGACAACCTTTTCGCATTGCTGGAAAAAGGAGGCTTTTTCAAACCCTTGTTCAAGGACGAACTGTTACAGCTGCTTGATCGTATTTATTCTTTTTCTGAAAGTACATCCGATTTCCGAAGAAACCTGGAACAAGAAGGGGGATATATGCGCCTTGTCACCAAGAATGACAAATCCTATTATGTCTATGGCATTAAGGATTCTGGATTTTATCTGAAGGACGTTTCGCTTCCTCAGAAATATCGCTTCGGTAATATCCGTTTTGATGGCCATGGCATGAGTGCCGATGAACAGAAGCATTATCTCTATGACCACGTGTTTAAGGCTTTGAACTCTTCTTCCGGATATGAGGATTTCAAGAAGAACTTGGCGGAAGAATCGATTCGGGTGACGGAGCATGTAAACGGCAAAGGCGCATATGGGATTTCTTTCTATATGGAAAACGTGGAAGATCCTCATATCTTCAAGGGTGCGGAACTTTCTCGCCAGCTTACTTATCGGAATATCCAGAGGCATTTCGATGGTGTGGCTATCGGTTTCTCACCGCATATTGATAGGGTAGGGGAGTTCCGTGAGCGGGTGGATCGTGAGGCTTTCTATATGCAGGGTGGGGGAGTTATGGCCATTCCGGAGCTTGACATTACTGGCAGCGGGAAGAAGTCGCAAGAGGATGATCTCATACCGTCCAAAAAGAAACGGAAACGCAAGAGTGGTCCCGATTTCTCATTATGATGAATACTAACTTAATACATTTGCTTTATGAATTATCAGACCGTTTTACAGAATTATCATCACTGAACAGGGGATTTCGATGTTGAGATATGAGATAGGTGGCCGGGGATATGTCGTTTACTCACCGGAGAAAGATGCGTTGTCTTGTATCGAATTACATGGCTTTTCCGAGCTTACTTCTTGGCAATTGGCTTTTGTCCTTTCATTGGATATGCAGCAGATGAAAGAACAGGATGAGTTTTCTCTTTCCGTATGTTGCAAGCGGGAAAAGCTCTTGTCATATCTCTTTGATGTAGAGGAAAGCGAAACAACTTTGAAGACAAAACATGTGTCCGGGTGGCAAGGCTATCTGATGATGGATATACACAAACCTGATAAGGTACGGAACGTGTTCCAGTTTCATCCGGAGACGAAAGAAGTCCGTTTGGTCTTTGATAACCGTTTATGTGTCGCTTTCCTTCGTGAGAAAGAAAAAGGAAAGCTCATCCATCTCTGTTGGAGTCCTTCTCTCTTTGCTGCCATCGATAAGGGAGGAGAGCGTACCGCACCGGCTTATCTGTTGGCTTCTGATGCTGCCTTGTTGCATGGGTATGCCATGAAGCAGATTGCGGAATGCTTTGCCGATACACCGGTTGAAGAACAGGTTATCGGCATTCATGTGGGGGATAATGTCTATGAAGCCTTGTCTTTCGTGTGTTATTATGCCCGTAACACACAGAATGAATACATGGTTATCCCGGAGAGAAAAGATGGGATGGTGATTCTTGAAACCCCGAAATGGAATCCGATACGGAAAGTCTTTCGGAGCGTATCCGGCAGTTAGAAGACAA
>ENA-OQIR01000866-OQIR01000866.1-human-gut-metagenome-genome-assembly--contig:-NODE-866-length-11831-cov-1.190021_pt1 | contig 11831 bp, 19 predicted proteins | sample MGYA00242580_ERZ504745 | MGnify/ENA primary metagenome ERZ504745 (study PRJEB26092, sample SAMD00036214) | human gut metagenome | host: Homo sapiens | study: EMG produced TPA metagenomics assembly of... | reverse complement strand
CATAGAGCCGTTTATAGGCGATTCTTTGGTACACCCGGTTATAAGTACAATGCTGCCAAAGAGAAATAAGAAGCTGGTTGAGTTCTTACATAAGTGGTGTTACATAAAGAACGAGTTTTATAAGGGTGATGCCGGACTCAATTCTCCATCAATACAACGAATGATGAAGAAAGAAATTATCTGTTTTCGGGTAGTTCGCTTTCACTTGGTGAAATATCAGAAATTGGAAAATCGCTGCCTATGCCTGTTGGCAGGAAATATGCCTTAAACTTTGCTTTGGCAGATGATACACATATAGACGGCAAGTGTTTGAGAGAGCTTTTCAACCCCGATAAATTTATGTGTAAGATTACCCCATTGCACCGAACAAATAGCTGTGATGAGAACGATTTGCACACAAGTGGAGGCTATGAGCTGTTTACCCCATATAAAGCCGTGGAGGAAGATTTGAAAGGCAACGGATTCGATGTTATTGTGTTTGTCCCCTCTTATGATGAAGATAACGGCTTATCACGTGTGGAAACGCTATCCTATCCGGGAAAGTTCCTACTTCAAGTTACCAAGAAACAATATACTGATATGGCTAAAATAGTAGATAACCCCAAAAGGTTTAAGGTGATTGAGTTGAGCCGAAACGAGTTGGCTAAAATTGGCGGTATTGGTATTTGCGATAGATGTAACGGTACTTCTAATACTGGCTATTATGTAGCCGTGCTAAATTGCTGGTTTTGTCCTAAATGCTACAATGAATGGTACGGATGCGCCACTCATTACCCGGAAGATATAAATATAGAAAATAAGAATTTTGAGTATTATAAAAATTTATTTGACCTATGAGCAAAGAAGAATTGCAAGCAAAATTGGCGAAAGCAACGAAGAGAACAAAGGTATGGTGGTTTACCCTGAATACTTCAAGAAGAAAAAGAAGCGTATGCGCCCCGACTTCATAAAGAAGCTGGAAGAAACTGCAAAAGCGGATTTTACCGATGTGGATGATTACGGAGTGTATAAAGTTGGTTCTTTCCTCTATAAGAATGCCTTTGTAACCATATCTAAAGAGGATGGGCTATGGACGTTGCACGTGATAAGTGAAGCCCCGATAGGTTTGCCGCTCATTAAAGAGGTGAGGTACAAATATCTGCCTAATAACCTTATGATGCTCAGATTTCGGAGATAGAGCCGAAGCAAACGAGATTAAGGGCGTTATTCTGTATCAGATTCCCAACGGAGAAATGGAGGCTGAATAATGATTTATGTAGGGATTGATACGGGTGTAAATACCGGGTTCGCTGTTTGGGATAGCAAGCAGCGTTCCCTACTTCAAGTATGCTCTTTGCCTATACATAAAGCGATGGAGCGTGTACGTTCCTTGTATGATGAGTATAAGGCTGGTATAGGTGACAAAGTGATTGTAAGGGTGGAAGACCCCCGGCAAAGAACGTGGTTCGGAACGGAGCGTATGAGCCGTGAAATGGAACGTAAGAAGTTGCAAGGTGTAGGCTCTGTGAAACGGGATGCCTCTATATGGGATGATTATCTAAAAGAGTTGGGCGTGGAGTATGAAATGGTTGCCCCGAAACGCAATGTAACCAAGCTGACACAAGAACGGTTTAAGGCTTTGACTGGATGGCAAAAACAGACAAATGAGCATGGACGTGATGGTGCAATGTTGGTTTATGGCTTTTAGTATTCTTTTTACGGTTAAATATGTGTTTGATAAACGCATATTTAGTATATTTGCAATATGATTCACCAAGTAAACAAATAAGCTATGGGTATGTATATTCTTAATCGGATTAACGCTGTTTTTTTTAGCTTGTTGCTCATGTTCTGAGTATACAGGTAGGAACTTTTTGGAGGTTTGCCCCAAAAGAGCATTTGAAGCAAGGGGAAAAGATACACGTTTATATCAATGGCAAATACGATAGGCACGCAACCATTACGAGCGTGTCCGATGATTCGGTTAGTATCTATGGTGCGGTGGCATTGCCCGTTGATTACCGGGGTTCTTTCTATGCTATTGGCAAAGATTCCGTAGGTGCAAAGCTGGTATATGTAAAGTACCGCAGGCGTTACCGTTTTGTGAAGCTCTGTGAACTTTTTAGAAAGGGCTTCTGTGTAGAAGATGATGAGGAACAATTAATGCCGGATTCCCATTCTTCGGAGAATGACGAAATCAAAGACGAAACGGAGGTTGAGAATGAAATGTAGTGAGATTACATACAAGAAAGTTTCGGAGCTGGTTTTGTTGCCTGAAAATCCCCGTACCATTACGAAGAATGACTTTGAAAGGCTGGTGGATTCCATAAAGATAAACGGCTTTTGGAAACACGACCTTTGGCGGTTATGGAGCGTGACGGTAAACTGGTGGTATTGGCAGGAAACCAACGCTTGAAGGCTGCAAGAAAGCTGAAACTTGCCGATGTGCCCGTTATTCTTTATTCGGAACTGACCCCGGATGAGGAAAAGGATATTATTCTGAGGGATAATATCAACAATGGCGATTGGGCTTACAATGCCTTACAAATGGATGAGTTTTGGAAAGATGTAGATTTCGGCTTTATTGGGCTTGATTTTCCATCTGATGATGAGAAGCCCGGAAAGGGTAAGAAGAAAGCGGTTAAAGAGGCAGAGGAAACGGAAGCCGACCAAAGCGCAGAGGAAGAAATGGACGATGAGGAACAAAGCGAGGAAGAAGCCGAAAAGGAATCTTTCTACCGTTCCATGTTTAAGGACGTTCTTTATGAAAGCGATAACGTCTTTGAAATTCCCAATCTCTTATTGGATATGCAAGCTGGAAAGGTAGAATTGCCTTTATCTCCGTGGGGTGCTAACAGCCGTTTGCGTAAAGATGTGGCGACATATCATTTCTATGTGGACGATTATCGCTTTGAGCTCTTTTCAAAGACCCGATAAATTTACTCACAAGCGGATGCAAGGCGGTGGTAGAGCCGAATTGTAGTTGCCACGACCAAACGCCTGTAGCGTGGGGCATTCAGCTTATCTACAAGAAACGTTGGCTTTCTCGTTACTTCCAAGAATGCGGAATCAAGGTTTATGCAGACTTGAATGTTTCTCACAAGTTTATTGAGTACAACAAAATGGGTATTCCCAAAGGATATAATGCTTTCTTTACCCGTGGGCTGGACGGTTGGATGGAAAGCCTTAATCTGATTTGCAAGTAGCCCAAGAAATAAGCGGGCTTGAAAAACCAAACCTTATCGTTTATGGTGGGGGTACGGAAATTCAGAAGTTCTGCCGTGAACATGGGCTGTTGTACGTCACAGATTTTATTAACGCAAAAAAGAAGTAAAGTATTATGGGACGAAATTCAAGTGGAACACGTGGAGGACTGCAACCGGGTGATGCAACATATAAAGGCTCTGTTGGTAAGCCTGAGCCTTTGGTAAACATGAAAGACCCGGCTCTGTATAAGGCAACCAAAGAAGCTATTTCACGCTATCATTCCGTACTTGGTGTAAGGCAAAAGAATGTAAAGTTGGCAGAACTATCGGCTGGCACTTATGGCGTACACGTTACGGCTAATGGGAAGTCAGAGGGTGTTTACCTTAACAAAAAGCATTTCATGCAAACGAAAAAAGCTGTGGAAGCCTCACACAAGAGAGGCTATGCGAGTGGGTGGAGTACGAAAACCAACAAAGCGGTAGCCCATACCGTAACGCATGAGTTGGCGCACGCTACATGGAATGCAAATATGACAGGGGCAAACCAAAAAGCGGCTGGAAAGGAAGTGAATAAATTATTTAAGTCTTGGAAGAAAGACAATAAGAAATCCGGGTATGGAAAGTATGCGGAAACCAATGTGTCGGAGTTCTGGGCTGAAACCGTTACTAAAGCGATACATGGTAAAAGTGATAAATATACCAAGAAAGTAAAGGAAATCTGCAAGAAATACAAACTATAGAGGTATTTTTGCTTAAATTAATTCAATGCAACATGGAGAAGATAGAATTAACCGCTGATGAGATTAAGGTAATCAAGCAGCAATTAAATGGTGAAATCGAGGTTTGGAATGCTGATGATTATCAGCAAAAGCATCTCACTTCGGTAATTGACAAGGCGAACGCCCTTTTGGAGGAATTGGATGCCTACGATGAAATGATAGACGAAAAGGGCGGTGATACCATCCTTTGGTTTTGGGATAAGTACAAGGCACAAGAGAGTATCATAGAATAATTAACCGGGTAAAGGGAATCGGACGGTATCACGCTATCCGATTTTCTTTACTTCATAAATGTGTTTGCAGAACACATAAACCAACGATAAATCAACGGATGGCACTTTTTGAGAAAGGAAATAAAATAGGGAATAGATTTTCATCTGATAACCAACCCCAAAATTCGGGTAGGAAGCCGTCCGTGTATAAATACATCAAAGATATTACGGGCAAAAAGGTAGCTCCGGAAATGAGCAAAGAGGACTACTATAAGGTTATCCGTTTCTTGATGGAAAGTACGCCCGAAACTTTGGAGGGGTTGGTTAAGAACAAAGACGGAACGCCCAACAAGAAAACGCCCGTGTGGGTGCTAAATGTGGTGTCTGCCATTAACGCAGATATTCGCTATGGTAGGACTTATACGGTAGATAGTCTGTTTGATAGGGTTTTCGGTAAACCCACCCAACAGATAGAGAGCGAAGTAAACGCACAAGTAACCAACAACAGCATGGATTTGTCGGCTCTTACTACGGATGAGTTGCTACAATACAATTCCTTGCTGGAAAAAATAAAGGCAGGCAATGGCACGAAGTAAGGTTACAGACGTGCCGATGGCACTTGCAGTGAAGATTGAGCTTTTCAAGCGTGGTTGTTTCGACTTCATCACCGTAAAGGATGGTTTGAAGCATGAGAAGCAAGAACACGCTTTGAAGATACTTACCGACAATGAACACGTTGAACTTTTGTACGGAGGTGCTGCCGGGGGTGCAAAATCATGGACGGGTGCGGTGTGGCTTCTGTTTATGTGCCTCTGTTATCCCGGTTCAAAGTGGTTTATCGGACGTGCCGAGTTAAAGCGTATCACACAATCTACACTTATCACATTTACAAGGTTTGCAATCAATACGGGGTTGATGATACCTTGTACAAGTATAACGGGCAATACAATTATATCGAATTTTTCAACGGTTCACGCATTGACTTGTTGGACTTGCAATATAAGCCGGGCGACCCTCTGTATGAGCGTTACGGCTCAATCGAATATACAGGCGGCTGGATTGAAGAGGGTGGCGAGGTGAATTTTGGAGCTTATGATACATTGAAAACACGTATCGGGCGACACCTTAACAATGAACTGGGGTTGAGGCGAAAGTTATTCATTACGTGCAACCCTAAAAAGAATTGGATGTATGATACATTCTACAAGCCGGATAAGAAAGGGGAATTGCCCGAATATATGTACTACCTTGCTTGCCTTGTACAAGAAAATCCATTCATAGACCCGATTATATAGAGGGCTTGAAAACCACAAAGGATAAAGTAAAGCGTGAACGTCTTTTGAAAGGTAATTGGGAATATGACGATAACCCCAACGCCCTTTGTTCACATGATGCAATCTGTGAGATATTCGGGAATAAGATTTCAATCAAGACAGGTACAAACTATATTACAGGTGATATTGCACGCTTCGGAGCTGACTATGCCCGTCTTGCCGTTTGGGACGGTTGGCATATCATAGAGCTACAATGTTTTCCCGTGTCTAAGACTACCGATATTCAGACGTGGATAATCAACAAGCAAAAGAAGTATAGAATACCCAACCATAAATGTATCGTTGATGAGGACGGTGTAGGCGGTGGAGTGGTGGATAATTGCGACATTCAGGGATTCGTGAACAACTCTACCCCTTTCAATGGTGAAAACTACCAAAACCTACAGACCCAAATGCGGCTACAAGCTGGCAGACACATAAACGCTACGGAAGTGGGATAGATGAGGATTTGATAAAGCACTGCCGATAAGGAAGAAATCATAAGGAACTGGAACAACTGCAAACATGGAAAGCTGATTCGGACGGGAAACTAAAATTGAAACCCAAAGAAGAAATCAAGATGGATATTGGTTGTTCCCCGGACTGGAGGGATATGTTTCTGATGCGAGCATGGTTTGACTATAACGAGTATGATATACCCGATGATATAGAACGCAGATTAGGTATAACCGCTTAAAAACAATAAAGCAAAATGGGATTATTAAACATTATTCTAACGAGGTAAAGGCGGCTATTGGCTACCAACAAAACTTTGCCGACCTTTTGACGGCTAAGGATGTGACCCGTGCTCTTTCCATGATGAAAGCCCATGCGGAAGAAGCCGCCAATAATTTACGTGAGTATAAGATTGACACTCACAAAGTGATGGAGCGTAAGGATAGAGCGTTTACGATAAGAAAGGCAACTTCTACGTTGGAGTAAACGGTGGAAAATCCCCATTCCTTACCCTCAATTCATCAATGAAATTTCTTTGGTGTTTCTCTATGGCAGACCCGTAAAATGGCAACAGCTTTCAACGGGTACGGATTATGCTTTTCAGAACTACAAAGATTGGCTGAATGAAATACATTTCAATGCCAAAGTTAGAGAGGCTAAACGTTTGGCTGGTGCGGAGGGCATTTCTGCCATTCTTTACCATGTGTACCGGGATAGTGATAATAACCATCTTTTGCTGAATGTGTTGAGCCGGGAAAACAACGATGATATTTATACCATTCGTGACCAATACAAACGGATTACCGCTTTTGCGTGGGGTTACTATCTGACAGAGGCAGGCAACAATACCGTTTACCATGTGGATATATACACTAAAGAGACTGTATATCGTGCCAAACGTGGCAAATGGTTGGGAGGTTGAGATAAAGGATAATCCAATAGGGAAAATTCCCGTGCTGATATTTGAGCAAACGCCCGAACATAAGGAGGTGCAACCCATGATTGAACGCTCTGAAATAATGGAAAGCACCGATGCAGATACTAATGACCGCTTTTCTAACCCGGCAATGGTGCTACTTCTGAAATCCTCAATAGCTTGCCAAAGTCGGAAGAAGAAGCCAAACTGTTTATTCTCAAAATGGCGGTGATGTACGCTACCTTACATGGAATGAGGCGAGCGAAAGCAAAAAGAATGAGTTTGAAAGATTGGATAAACACATTCTTTCAAAGTCTTTCACGCCCAACATTGATTTTGACAATATGAAATCATTAGGCAACCTTTCGGCAAAGGCTATACGCAAAGTGATGTTGCTTGCCGTTATCAAGGCAGAACGCCACAAGGAAAAGCACGATGATTATATGAAACGCCACGCTAATCTTATGATAGCTATTTTAGGTAATGTGCTTGACTATCGGCATAAGGCTGAATATGATGCCTTGCTGTTAAGGCATGAGTTCCAAGAGCCTTTCGGGAAGATGTGAGCGAATTGCTTGCCGACCTATCTAAGCAATACAATGATGGGGCATTGAGCGTGAAACCTATGTAGAATTGTCCTACCTTGTAAAAGATGCGAAACAAGAAATAGAAGCGGCTAAAACAAGAAGAAGCGGAACGGATGGAGCAACAAATGGAGTTAAACAAAATGGACGTTTTCGGAGGGGCTGAATAATGGAAATAAAGACAAAATACAATGTTGGCGATAAGGTTTGGATTATGCGCAATAATAAGCCGGAGAAAATCCAAATTAGCAATATTGAAGTGGAGGTAATAGGTGATGTACCTGTAGGTACTTGTTCCCTTTCGGGGGAGTATTATACCAAAATTATATATGTAGAGGTGCAAAGAAGTGAATATAGAAGTTTTGGTGATAAAGACCCAATTTGTAAGCATAATGAATGTAATTGCTTCAATACTAAAAAAGATTTGTTATACAGTTTCTTAGATGATAGCGACTATGGCAAAGAAGAAACAGACATCAACGCAGAACTACCATTGTAGGGACTGCAAACACGCTTTCGACTTCCACGAATTGAACTGGAAAGGTGAGCCGTTCTTATGCAAATGCCCTTTCCATAAATACAGCAAGTTTTTAGATAAGGACTATTGCACCAACTTTAAAACTAAAGTAGTGGCAATGGCAAAGAAGAAGTACATAGACTATAAGAAGATGCAAGCGGAGCTTTTCAAGAGAACGGAGGGTTACGCTGCCAATGTCCGTATCATCTACCAACAAGTATTTGAGCGAATAATTAACTTGGTAAAGGGTACGGAGTTGGAGGATGGGAAGCCTTTCTCTTTTGCCGACTATGGGTATAGTGAGGAAGTTACGCCCATTCTTAGGGATATGTACAGCCGTGTTTACCAAATTATCCGGGGCGGTGTAGAAAAGGAATGGCTTGCATCTAACGAGAATAACGATGCTTTGGTTAAAAGTGTGTTCGGTGAACAATCAATAAAAGATAATCACTTTGCCCGTTTCTTCAAGCGCAACAAAGAGGCTATGGATGCTTTCTTTGCCCGTAAGAGTGGTGACGGTGGTTTGAATCTCTCTCAAAAGGTTTGGCGATATACGGGTATGTTCCGTGATGAGCTGGAAAATACTTTGGATTTGGCGATTGGTGAGGGTGTTCCGGCTAATCGTTTGGCGGCTCAGATAAAGAAGTATCTACAAGACCCCGATAAGTTTTACAGGCGTTTCCGTATCAAGGTAGGGGAAGATGAGAACGGGCAACCTATCTATGGTAGAAAGTGGAAACGCAGGGTTTGGGACAAAGAAGCCAACTCCTACAAATGGGTGGATGATAGCCCGAAACATTTTCATCCGGGGCGGGGCGTGTACCGTTCATCCGCACGTAACGCCCAAAGGCTTGCACGGACTGAAACCAACATTGCGTATCGTACAGCCGATTTTGAGCGTTGGGCGCAACTCGACTTTGTGGTAGGCATTGAAATCAAGTTATCCAACAATCATCCCGTATCTGACATTTGCGATGATTTGAAAGGTGTGTACCCTAAAACATTCTGTTGGAAAGGGTGGCACCCGAATTGCCGTTGCTATCAAGTACCGTACTGGCAAAACAAGAAGAATTGGACGAAATGCTGGATAAGATTTTGGACGGGGATAATCCGGCAACGGTGGAATGTGAAGGAAAAGGTAAAAGAGCTGCCATCTCAATTTACCGGGTGGATGCAAGACAATGAGCAACGCATCAAGGATGCAACGGAGAAAGGGACTTTGCCCTACTTCCTACGGGACAATGAAAAGGTTATCTATCCACCGACTGCAAAAGAGATAGCGAAAGCTCGGCACGAAGCCCGGACGGAAGCGGAAGCAAATGCCATCCGGCAACGGTGGAATGTGAGAAAAGCGACCTATCACTATGGTAATAATATACTCCGTGTTATGGGTGGTATTTCTGACGTTGATACTACGGCTTTAGCTGAGGCTCTAAAACACCCTGATTTGTCCGCTATCATGTTGGAAGCCCGTAAACTGAAGTTATAGGCAAGGAGATTTATTCACTGGGTTACATAGATAGCCCTATGGAGGTGGCTAAAAAGTTCTCTTTAGCCGATGCAAAAGCCGTAAACAAGGCGGTTGCTGATAAGCTGGCACAATGGGATAGCCTTTCTTTGGAACAACAATTAAAGAAACTGAATTTTGAAGCATACGACTTCTTAGGTGGTAACTATCACAATGTACAACAGAAGTACCAACGTGGCAGGTGTCACAACAAGCCTATGTTAAACAGATTGGCATTGTTCAAGATAAGATAGATTGGAAAGCCATTAAGGATAGCTATGCCGACCTATCTAAGTTCTCTACCAAGTCCAAGCCTTACCAATCGCTCATTGCACAGCTTGAAAATGCAATCAACGGCAATGATAAAGCAATGGCACAACAAACCATTACGGAACTCAATGTAAGGAAAGAAAGCATTGAAAAAGCCGCTGCCAAGCGTAAATCAAAAGTAAAGGAGGTTAAGTTTAAGGATTCCGATTTACGCAGGAAAGAAGGATGAGGCGAAATGGTTTATTCATAGTTCAGATGCAAACGATTATTTCTTTGATAATGCCGTGGATATGTGGAAACTTGCAAGCACCAATGAAAAGGCGGCTATGTATCAATATACGGCTGGTAGTAGTTACATAACAGAGCCTTTGCGTGCTATCAAGGGATATTATCACTACTATGGTAGTAGATTGTCCGAAGCTGAAAAGCATATTGCCGATATGACCCAATATATAGCCCGAAGCACACTTAAAGATGATGTTTGGGTAAAGCGTGACGAAATCAGTGCTTTTGTAAACTATCGGTTTGGGCTGTCTGATTTGGATGCTTATATATCTGACCCGTCTAAGCTTGTTGGCAAGGTTGGTACGGATGATTCCTTTATGTCGTGTGGTAATTGCCGGAATACGAACTTTGGAAGTAAGCCCGTTTGTCTGAATATCTATTGTCCGAAAGGTACACAAATGACCTACGCAGAGCCTTTTTCTGCATTTGGTTCAAGCCATGACAATGGGGACTATTGTCCGGGTAAGAAGTGGAACGGAACTTCTAAGCCTACAACAACGGGGGAAAATGAAATCATCCTACAGCGTGGCACTAAATTCAGAATCACTAAAGCCGAATACACAAATGGCAAATGGTATATAGATATGGAAGTTTTGGAACAAAGCCCGAAAGTGATAAAGGAAATGGTTTCTACTACAATGGGATTCTATTGCAAGTATTGACAACAAAAGAAAGGCGCATCAATTACGGTGCGCCTTTACTTTAATCTTTTATGTATGTAGTCCGATACAGCTTTCTAAAATCCTCTATATCCACCCTTTCAGCATATTTGCAGTACCTATTGAAAAGCACCGCTTTCAATGTGATGGGCACACCATCGTACAATTCAAAACTGGATAATCCGGCATCAGTGTATTCCTTTAGAATTGGGGTAATGAGTTCACATCCAGCATCGGTGGCAGGTATAGTTTGCTCAGTCCACCATTTTTCACAAAGCCAAAACATTTGCTTATCGCCATCTTTGAACGGGCATACCGTTTCGCCTTTGTAGAAGCGGCAAAATGATTGTAAATCGTTTTTATACATATTGTTTTCTATTTAAGTTTCCGAAAAATCACCAACTACATTGAGCATATCAGTAGGCAACAAGTTCAAATGCCTTGTCTGAAATTTCTTTGGGGACACCCCAAAGGGCTTCTGCCATTGAGCCGACTATTGCCCCTATCGTGTCGCTATCTCCACCCCATGAAATAGCCCGTCTGATTGCATCCTCAAAAGAGGTGCTTACACGAATAATTTTCAAACAAAGCGGCACAGTGCCTTGACACGTTTCATCAAATACTCCCGGCATAATAATCGTTTACCATGAATTGCGGATAGTACGATTGCATTATATTCTCAAATGCTTTCTGATTGTGGGTTGTCCTCAGATAATAAATAGCGTGTGCGACTGCTACAGCTCCTTTAATTCCCTCCGGGTGATTATGGGTTACTATAGCCGTTTTCTCTGCCTCCATCAAAACCTTATCCAAGTTGTCATAAGCCCATGCAACCGGGGAAACACGCATTGCAGAGCCATTGCCGAAGCTGTTATATGGTTGTGGGGTGTCTGAGCTATCCAGCGGGCAAAGCTGCCGCCGTATGCCCCTTTCGGATTGGGGTATGCTCTACACCATTGGAGAAACTTATCTTTGTAATTTGCGCCCGTATTGATTGCATCCGCTACCGCTATAGTACAAATGGTATCGTCTGTAAACGTGCTATCCTTTGTGAATAATTCAAAGTTGTAGTTATCTGTATTGTTAAACTCAAAGCGTGAGCCTACAATATCGCCTATAATTGCTCCTAACATATTACTTGAAATTTT
>ENA-OQIR01000865-OQIR01000865.1-human-gut-metagenome-genome-assembly--contig:-NODE-865-length-11841-cov-3.500085_pt1 | contig 11841 bp, 15 predicted proteins | sample MGYA00242580_ERZ504745 | MGnify/ENA primary metagenome ERZ504745 (study PRJEB26092, sample SAMD00036214) | human gut metagenome | host: Homo sapiens | study: EMG produced TPA metagenomics assembly of... | reverse complement strand
TGGTTCCTCAAAGACCACCGACGAGATCTTCCAGGATCCGAAGGACGGCTGGACCCTGCGTGCCTCCGACGGCTCGCGCGGCGCCCACTCCGAGCACACCATCGCCATCACCGAGAACGGCCCGATCGTTTTCACCGATCGCACCAACCTCTGATCGGCGTTTGGCGTATGGTAGGTGCCTGATTGGCCTGTGATGGGCGATCAGCGTCTCATTAGCCGTCCGTCTGTTCGCGGTTTTCCCGCGAATTCGAGACGTAACAAGCCGAAGTGCGTTTGCTTTGATAGCATGAGCGCACTTCGGCTTTCGTGTATCGACCGGCATTCGCCAGCGGTAACACAGAAGACATAGAGTACCGAACACTAGTGTTCGCGAACGCGTGAACGTTAATGTTTGGGGTAAGTGGTTCATGAAGAGGAAGGTGCGCGAATGGCAACGGCACAACTTGATGTCGATTCGAACAAGTTCAACCTGCCCGTGGTTAAGGCTAGTGCAGGGCCGGATGGCATCGTCGTTTCCAAACTGCGCAACGATGGCTGGGTAACGCTTGATCCCGGATTCCTCACCACCGCGCAGTGCGAATCGAAAATCACCTACATCGACGGCAAGCATTCGATTTTGCGCTACTGCGGTTACCCCATCGAGCAACTGTGCGAGAACTCCGATTTTCTGGAGGTGGCGTGGCTGCTGCGCCACGGCGAGCTGCCGAGCAGGCTGAGTATGAGCAGTTCTGTGCGGACATCAATCACAAGACGATGGTTGGCGAAGACTTCCGTACCTTCATGGGTTCGTTCCCGCGCTCCGCTCACCCGATGAGCGTGCTTGCCTCCGCCATCAATGCGCTGGCCACGTTCTACCCGGACACCACCGATATTTCTGACAACGACCAGCTTGATGAGGCCGCCAAGATCATCATGGCCAAGGCCCGTACAATTGTGTCGTACATCTTCCGTCGTCGTCGCGATGAGCCGATGCTGTACCCCGATTACGCGCGCGGCTATGTGGACGACTTCCTGCGCATGTGCTTCGCTGTGCCGTACGAGCCGTTTGAATCCGACCCGCTGTATGTGCATGCTTTGGGTCGTTTGTTGATTATTCATGCCGACCATGAGCAGAACTGCTCGACCTCGGTGGTGCGTATCGCCGGTTCCGCCCACGCCAACCTGTATTCGGCGGTGGCCGCTGGCGTCAATGCGCTGTCTGGTCCGTTGCATGGTGGTGCGAATGAGGCCGTACTGCGCCAATTGAAGGCGATTCGTGATTCCGGCAAGTCTGTGGCCGAGTTCGTGCGTGATGCCAAGGAGAATGGCCAGAAGATTTCCGGCCTTGGCCACCGTGTATACAAGTCGTATGATCCGCGCGCGGCGATTGCCAGGAAGTATCTGGAAAAGATCATGGAGCGCGAAGATACGCAGAAGCTGCCGTCTGACGAGCGCGCGCTGTTCGCCGTGGCCACCGAGCTTGAAGATATTGCGCTGAATGACGAATATTTCGTATCGCGCAACCTGTATCCGAACGTCGACTTCTACACGGGCTTGATTTATCGGGCGATCGGCTTCGATCCGGCCATGTTCACCACGCTGTTCGCGCTGGGCCGCATTCCCGGTTGGATTGCGCAGTACCGTGAGATGTTGGCCGACCCGAATACCAAGATCGGCCGCCCACGCCAGGTCTACACCGGTCCGGTCGAGCGCGATTTCGTGCCGATGGACGAGCGGTGATTGTTGGTTTGAGAAAGCGCTTCGCTGGAGATTCCAGTGAGGCGCTTTCTATATGTACAGCGCAAACCAGCTATGCTGCGACGGCTGCATAAGAACTAGCAGGGCTAGTTCTGAAATTGAAATAATGTGTGCGGTATCGAGGCGCACCGAGGGAAGGCGTACGAAGGTACGTCGACCGAGGGGCAACGAAGATAACGCTCCATTATTTCAATTTCAGTTCTTGTGCAGCTTGGCGTTGAGCTCAATTCCCACCTTGCGGTAGCGGGCTTCGATGCGGCCGTTCACCGAGTTGCGGATAAACAGAATGTTGTCTTTGCCGGAGAGCTCAGCACCCTTGACCACTTCCAGCGGTTCGCCAGCGGCGGCCTTGGCCTTGTCCCAGATGGTGATCTTAGTGCCGGCGGTGATGTACAGACCGGCTTCGACGGTGCAGTTATCGCCCAGAGAGATGCCGATACCGGCGTTGGCGCCGAGCAGCGAGTGCTCGCCGATGGAATTGCGCAGCTTGCCGCCACCGGACAAGGTGCCCATGATGGAGCACCGCCGCCGATGTCGGAACCGTCGCCCACGACCACGCCTTGCGAAACACGGCCTTCGACCATGGAGACGCCGAGCGTGCCGGCATTGAAGTTCACGAATCCGGCGTGCATCACGGTGGTGCCGGAAGACAAGTAAGCGCCGAGGCGCACGCGGTCGCGTCGCCGAGGCGCACGCCGGTGGGCACTACGTAATCGATCATACGCGGGAACTTATCCACACCGAACACGTTGACAGTGGCGGCAGGAGCTGCGGCAGGCAGTCCGGCCTGGGAGGCGAAAGCGAGAGCGGCTTCGGTGGAGGCGCGTTCGACGTCGGCCTTGCGCAGCGTGAAGTCTTCAACGGCGAAGGGGCCGTAGTTGGTCCACACCACATTGGCGAGCTGGGCGAAGATGCCGTCGAGGTTCAGCGTGTTCGGCTTGGCCATGCGCATGCTCATCAAATGGAGCTTCAGGTAAGCGTCCGCGGCATTACTGATCGGCTCGTCCAACTGGCTGACGACGAATACCGGCACGCGGCGAATGCCACGGGCGTCGGCCTCATCGTGAGCCAAAGTACCGAAATTGTGGTTCGGGCGATCGGACTCGGCCGGTGCCTCACCGAGATTCAGTTCGGGGTACCAGACGTCCAGGGTGGTGCCGGCGGCGTCTACGCTGGCCAGACCCCAGCCCCATGCGGTACGCTCTTCGCTCATAGTTGCTCCTTATTGTTGTACGCGCTAGTGCACGCTTGTGGACGCGCGATGCGATTAATGATTCCCACCTTAGCCTTATGTGCGCCTAGGTGAGGGACGATGCCCGCGAAATGGCTTGAAATCGTATTTCCCGGTAAAAAATTACCGAGTGTGATTGGCGATGGGATGATAGGTTCTCCGGTGAAATTCGCTGGTGAACAACTCGACAAGGAGGTGTGCGATGTGATGTTGCATCATTCGGGAGCATAGGCTGTGGCCATGCGACGCCCGGCATCATAGAGTTTGCGCTTGAGCGAATCGGGCTCAAGAATCACTACGCGGCCATCCCAGGAATACTGCAATGCCCACCAGAACACAGCGCGTTCGGGAGCATCGACGATGACTTCGAACTGTGTGCCGTCCGGTGAATGTTTGATTTGAGGGTCGTCGAACCATTCGAACACGTTGTTGAGCATGGATTCGTCTCGTACGGCCATGCGGATGCGAATCGGGGCATCGGCTACGGGGTATGGACGGTGGCGCATGAAGTTCACTGCGTCAAAATCAGCTGGTGCTGGTTTTTCCAGTGGCACTGTGCCGTTCCTGCCTTTGGCGCTGACGTTGGCGATTCGGTTGACCACGAAAATGCGGAGGTTGTCTTCGCCATGCAGGTGGCAGATGAGGTAATAGCGTCCGTTCTTGTACACCATCTGGTAAGGGTCGGCGGTGTAGGTAATTCGGCCTGCACCCGTACGGCTTTTATGCGGTATCAAGGTGCCATCCGGTCCGTAATCACGGTATTGGAAGGTTACGCCGTGGCCTTCTTCGATGGCTTGATTCAGCTGGTCGATAGTGGATAGGAACTCACCGTTGATATGCGTGTAGGTGGCCACATGGTCCAGGTAGCCTACTGCCTGCCCGGCGGCGCCTGCGAGCTCGCGGATTTTACCGATGAGGTCGTCCATGGTGTCGAGGCTGATGCGAGATAGGGTAAGACTGTCTAGTAGCAGTCGCATTTCGGCAGTGGACAGGAATGCATCAAGATACCAGCCGGGTTGTGGATTCTTGCATTCGATGCCGGCAAGGTCGCTTTCGGTGAGATGCCCGATATGTCTGCCGAGAAATTCCGTGGAGGTCAGCTTTTTGAGCTGGTTTCGTATGGTCTTCTCGGTCGGCAGCTCGCTTGGATCTTCCAGCTGGTGTTTACGGGCAAGTTCATCGAGTATTTGCCGCACGGTCAGGCCATGCCCAAAGTAACTGTGACGCCACAGCACCTCGAAGATTTCGAGGGTGGTGTTCCCTGCATAGGATTTGCGTTGCGCCGGCTTGTCTGCATCCATACATTAAGGCTACCGCGCGCTTCGTCTAGGATGGAAACGTTGGGTTGAAATACATTCGCTGGAAAGGAGCTCGCCCATGAGCAAAGGGTATGGTGTGTTTGGCCATGTTCCCGATAATGCGGATGACGATGGCCTCCTGCCTTATGAGGATGATGATTCCGGCGTTTCCTGGGGCCATGCGTTGCGTCGTCGCAATCCTTGGAAAAGAGGAGACGACGAAGATGCCGATTACGACGACGGTCGGTATGACATAGATGACACTGATGACACTAATGGGGGCAGGGGCATCTATGCCGGTAAAAGCGGCGGAGTAGGCGGCATTTCTGGTGAGACGGGTGGAATACTTGGTAGCTCAGGCGCGGCCGGCAGCAGAGACGTAACGTTTGGTGGAACGGACAGTTTGTCCGCCGCCGATGCGGTGATGCCCTATCGTTTCAGGCAAGGACGTTCCGTATGGTTCGACGATGAGGACGAAGGCCATTTCGCCGGGTCTGCGAAGCGTGCCGAAGCCCATGCCGTCCCTATCCTTGCGTTACGCAACGATGTGGAATCGTCATCGTCGAATGCCGTGCTCGCTCGTGCCCGTAGCATTGCGCGCAAAGCGGCCACCATGGTTATCAATCCGGTATACAGCGAAAATCATCGAACCGGGTATGCCGAGCTTGACGGTATTCTACGTGGCACCACCAGCCATCGAGTAGGTATCGTACCAGCGTGCAATTCGACCTCGATACGGGAGAAGCCGTCGGTGGCAAGTGCTCATGCCCGGCTTACGGCCGTGGCTATGGCATGTGCAAGCACATGATTGCGCTCGCTTCATATTCTGCGATGATCCGCAGCGTTTTGAAGGCTACCGTGCCGGGGCCGCACGACCGTCTCGGACGCTGATTGACTATATGGAGCACGCCGATAGGCAAGACGCTCAAGCCAAAATTCGTCGTCGCAATGCGGTTATGCGTCGGTTTGATGCCACGCAAGGGAAAAACGGTGCAAATGCTCGGCGTACAAAAAGCGGATACGGCTCTCGTGCCGGCACCCGAGGCGGCGGGTATCAGGGTGACAGCGAGACTGTGGGCTTGGGGCAGGTGCAGCTTGTCCCGATATTGAGTTTCATCGACGGCGTGTGGAGCGTGGAGTTCAAGATCGGCTCGGCTTCCAATGGGTCCAGCTATGTGCTGAAATCGATTCCGCAATTTGTGCTTGCCATGGCGAACGGCGACTATGCGGATTATGGGCAGAAGCTTGCCTTTATTCATACGCCGGATATGCTCGATGATGATTCGCGCCCCCTGCTGGACGTCTTGATGATGCGATGGCCGTGCGTCGTGCGGCCGAGCAGCAGGACAGGTATTACGGGCATATCGCCATCGACCGTCATCTGACGCTTTCAGCACCGGAAGTGGCCCGGTTGCTGTCCGTACGTGAGGGCAGAGGCGTACAGCTCGTGCTGAACACATGGTTCTCCGGGCAGCCTGCATCGGTGCCAGTTGATGGTGGCGAGCCAGATTTTCTCATGCGCATTGCGCGGCGTGATTTCAATACGTATGGTCCGGATGCCGGATACCTGCTTACCGGAGTGCCAGCGGTGGAAACCGTGATTGACGGCGGCAAGAATGTATGGCTGTTGCTCGCCTCCACTAATCCGGCCGGTGCGGTATCCGCCATGGTGGCGGGCTCTCAGCGTAAAAGCGCAGCAGGATGCCGATTCGTCCGTTGCCCGAAACGATTGATTCCGTTGCGAGGACTATTGGGAGACCTGTTTGAACCCGATGGCGAGGGACAGGTCATTGCCGGCGATGACATCGCCCTATTCGCACGCACGCTATTGCCTCAGCTGGTTGGTGCCGGACTGTTGGAGGCCAGTGAGATTCCTCGCGAGCTGGCTGAATTAAGTCCTACGGAATGCAGCCTCCAGTTTTATCTGGATCGTGATGAGCATGGTGTGCAATGCGAGGTCAAGGCACGCTACGGCGATGCCATTGTCCCGTTGCTACCCGATGGCCCGACGGTGCATGCTGAGGGCGAGCGTTCCATCCCCTTGTCTCGGGGCGTGATTGGGCGTGATTTCGACGCTGAGCATCTTGCGATTGATGTAGTGCGTGAATTCTTTACCATGCCTGACCAGCGCAAGCGCGTTGCGGCCGCCACTCATCAGACGGTGAATGGGTTCCGAACGCCGGCCGCGCGAAAGGCCACCAAAAAATTCGTGTCTGATGCGGCCACTATCGATCGCGATGACACCACGCAGATCGTTCGTCTCTTTGACGAGGGATTGCCGGCACTAAAGGAAGTGGGGGAGGTCTTCACCACACCGGCTTTTGACCGGCTGATCGCGCCCAAGCCACCAAGCGTCAAAGTCGGATTGTCCATCAAAGGCAACTTGGTGGAGATATCACCCCTCGCTGATGAAGTGCCGCCGGACGAAGTGGGTGCCTTGCTATCTTCGTACCGTCGGCGTCAACGATTCCATCAGTTGAAGGACGGCACGCTTGTCAAACTCAGCGGCGCGAATCTCAGCACGTTGGACCGATTGGCCAGCGACCTCGATCTGAGCGAGCAGCAGCTCAACTCCGGACTGATCGAGTTGCCGGGCGGTCGAGCATTCCTACTGGATGGTGAGCTGCCGGATGACGGCTCCGATGTAGTCAAGGACGCTTCGTTCACCGAATACATCGACGATCTCAAGATCATCGACCCTAAGTCGTATGAAGTGCCGGATAGTCTCAAGCATATTCTGCGCCCTTATCAGGTCGAAGGCTTTCAATGGCTGAACACGTTGTGCGACAAGGGTTTTGGCGGCATTCTGGCCGATGAGATGGGCTTGGGTAAATCCGTGCAGCTTATCGCGTTGCTCCTGTCTCGATATCAGCGGAATACCGGCGAGATGGGCAATGGCAGCCTTGGCCCATCGCTGATCGTGTGCCCGGCGTCCTTGGTGTACAACTGGGGTGCCGAATTCACCAAGTTCGCCCCGAGCTTCAATGCCGTGGTGGTGGCCGGTACCAAAGCCGAGCGCCGTACCGCCATCGGCCGTGCGTTCCGGGCGGATGAACCACCGTGCTCATCACCTCATACGACCTGCTGCGCCGAGATGTCGATGATTACACCGCCAATGAGCAACGTTTCAATGTCATGGCATTGGATGAAGCCCAGTACATCAAGAATCACACCACGAAAATAGCCAAAGCGGTCAAGGCCGTGGCCGCCGACCATCGTTTCGCCTTGACTGGCACGCCGATCGAAAACCGACTCTCCGAACTATGGAGCATTTTCGACTTCCTGATGCCGGGGCTGCTCGGCTCATATAAGCGATTCCATGAGCGTTATGAGTTGCCCATCTCCAATGCCCGGGCCGCGGATGGCAGCACGGCTGAAGGTCGGGCCGCCGCACAAGTCAATCCTGAGGCCGCTCGGGTATCTCGCCAATTGCAGTCGTTGGTGGGCGTGTTCATCAAGCGCAGGCTGAAGTCCCAGGTGTTGACCGATTTGCCGGACAAGCTAGAGACCACGCTGACCGTGCGGCTTGCCGGCGAACAGCGCAAACTGTATGCGGCTCACGAGCAGCGGCTCAGAATGCAGCTCGAACACAGCGAAGAAGCCGATTTCAACACGTCGAAGATTCGCATCCTCGCCGAGTTGACCAAGTTGCGCCAGATCTGCTGCGATCCGAGGCTGCTGTACGCCGATGCCAAGGATCAATCGGCCAAGCTTGCCGCCATCACCGAACTGGTGGAAACCTGTGTGAACGAAGGCAAGAAGGCGCTGATCTTCTCCCAGTTCACCAGCTTCCTTGATCTGATCGCCGAACGTTTCGACGCGCAAGGCCTGCGCTACTACACCATCACCGGCTCCACGCCCAAGAAGAAGCGTCTCGAACTCGTCGACCAGTTCAATGCGGACGATACGCCTGCCTTCCTGATTTCCCTGAAGGCCGGCAACACCGGACTGAACCTGACCGGTGCCAGCGTGGTCATCCACGCCGACCCATGGTGGAACGCCGCCGCACAGGATCAGCCACCGACCGAGCACATCGTATCGGCCAGACCGAAGACGTCAACGTGTATCAGGTGGTGGCCAAGGACACCATCGAAGAACGTATCTTGGAGCTTCAGCATACTAAGAGCGAGCTCGCCCGCCAGTTCACCGACGCTTCCTTGCTTGCCGACGAAGCCGGCACCGGCGCCAGCGCCCTCACCGAAGCCCCCGCCTCCATCGCCACCCTCACCAAGGACGATCTCCTCAATCTGCTGGGGTGACAGAGCTTCTTTGTGCACTCCCCATCCCGATTAAGAACATGTGTATTCATGGGTTTGCGGATGTGTAGGTGAATGGTGAAAGTGTTTTTCGATATTTTTATATCGATATTCGATATATTATGATGGTGGCATACGGTGCAGTGCAGGTTCATCCATTGATATTGGATTAAGAAGCATAGCATGAACGCTGGTATCGCATTCATTTCTCGTAAATCTCGCAAAACAGACGTCGCTTGGCGCTATGCCATTGCCGTGGTGCTTGTCGTGTGTTGTATTGGGCTCGCATATGTGGAGATTGTTGTGGCGCCGTGGTTTATCAATGAGGTGGTGTCTATGTTTCCGGAGACCACGTTGCTTAAAGAACCGTCCATGTTCTGGGAATGGGCGATTCTGCTCGCCGTTCAGGCGACTTTGCTGTGCACGGCGGCCAAATTGGTGGTACCGGAGCGTCTGTTGGCTCAAGCAGCTGGACTGCTGGATATGATTCGTATCGTCGCGCTTATCGTCGTGTTTTCGGTAACCACTACCGGTAACATCACAATCTGCCTCATGAATTTCGGAACTCCGGGCTTTGTATATGGCGTGGCCCTATGCAGCTCGCTGCGATCATCGCCATCATCGTGCTGCTGAAACGGCGGCGCTACAGCACCTGCTCCATGCCGATGTGATATGGAGTGAGTCCCATGTGTTCGTAGAAGGCTTGGGCTTTGGGGTTGCAGGCCCAGACGTTGAGCGTTACGTTGTGGCAGCCGGATTGACGGGCGAAGTCGAGCACGTAGCGATACAAGGTGGAGCCTACATGGTGGCCGCGGGACCGCTCGTCAACGCATAGATCATCGATGTACAGGGTTTTGATATCGGTCAGGATATTGCTGTTGAGGTGCTGCTGGAACACGCAGAATGCGTAGCCAAGCACTTGGTCGGTGGCGGGGGAGTCGGCGTTATGTTCGGCGTCATTGCCGTCATTGGCAGATGGCGCAACCGCCACGAACACAGGGGTCTGATCGTTGGCCAGAATCGCCTTCAATTCCTCGTCCGTGTATTTCTTGACACCGCCTTTGAACAGATCCGGTCGGCCGGCATGATGCACTTCGAGCACCTGCCGCAGCAGTTCGTCGATCTGGGGAATATCGGCCGCCGTGGCCCTACGAATCGTCATGTCATCCATTGAACTCAGTCTAATCGGGCAGTCTCGACCGGCAGATGATTGTTGCCCGCGATAAGAGACACGGACGGGCAAGATGGGTGATCGTTCGTTCAGGCTCTCATTCTCGCCGCAACGTCACGGTAGTCTGGAGTGCGTGAATCGCAAGAAACAGCCAGTGGAGAAGTATGAGCGGGGTACCCGTTCGTACACGATGTCGCATATTCGTGGCAAAGACACCAAAATTGAGGTACTGGTACGCAGCTACCTGTTTCGCAAGGGGTTGCGATTCCGCAAGAACGACAAGCGTTACCCCGGACACCCGGATGTAGTACTGCCGAAATACCACGCCATCGTGTTTGTCAACGGCTGTTTCTGGCACATGCATGAAGGATGTTCCAAACATTCGATGCCGAAATCGAACGTGGAATTCTGGCAGGCGAAACTACTGCGCAATCACAATCGAGACATCGCGCAGCGAGCCGAACTGGAGGCCGCTGGCTGGCGTGTAATTACCGTATGGGAGTGCGAATTAACGAAAGCCGTGCGCGACGAACGCCTCGTACGGCTGTATGAGCAGATTGTTGAAGGAGATGCAGATTCAGCGGAATAATTTCAGCTCCCCTCTGGAGGGGAGCTGAAATCAGGATTCAAACGGGAACTTCAGGCCCCAACGGTCACGAATCGCATCCATCAGCTCCATGATGCGGATGGTGTCGGCGTGCGGCATCGCCTCGCATTCGATCTTGCCGTCCAGCAGCGCGTTGGCCGCATCGGCCACCTCATACTCATAACCGGTCAACTGCGGCGGCACCGCAATGCTGCGCACGGGCTTGTGGGCGTTGTCATAGATGTCGATGGACTCGGGATTGTTGATATTGGTGACCACCAGATAACCCTCGGTGCCCCACACATAGCCGCCGCGGTCGGAGGAAACCAGCATCGAACTGGTGGACACGGCCATCGTGCTGTCGCTGTAATACAACGTGGTGGAATTCTGCGCATCCACACCGGTTTCGGCGGGCACCATCGACGTATCGAAATGATCCAGCGTGCGGCCATGGTCGGCACCGATCGCCATATCCAGGAAGTTCAGCGGATACACGCCCACATCGAGCAGCGCGCCACCGGCACAGGCCGGATCGGTCATACGTGCCTTGCCGGACACCGGATAGCACAGGTTGGCGCTCGCCGCTTTCACCTCGCCGATCTCGCCGGACTCGATAACTTCGTTGATGAGCTTGCGGCTGGGCATGTAGCGCGTCCAGATGGCCTCCGTGCACAGCATGCCGGTTTCCTCGGCCACGGCCAGCGCCTCACGTGCCTGCCCGGCGTTCGCGGTGAACGACTTCTCCACCAGCACGTTCTTGCCGGCTTTCATACACAGGATCGCCTGTTCGGCGTGCAGACTGTGCGGGGTGGCGATATACACCAGATCCACATCCGGGTCCGCCACCAACTCCTCATACGATCCATAAGCCTTGTCAAAATGCCATTGGTCGGCAAAAGCCTGCGCGCGCGTAATATCACGGGCCGCTACCGCATACGGGTGAATCCATGAGGAATACAGTGAATCTTCAGCCATCTGGGTCAGGGTGCCGGCCATGGTGTGAGCTATGCGGCCCGCACCCAGAATCGCGACGTTGATTTTTTCGCCGCTGGCCTCGAACTCGGCGCGCTTGCCATTGAATCGACTCATTATTCCTCCTTGAATGCGGGTTGGTGCACTCAATCGACCTACAGTGATTATAGAAGAAGAAACCTTGTCCCGTGAGGCGGATAGAACCGAAATATGGAAAACGAAGCAGCGCAGCAGCCCCAATCTCCGGCCGCGTCTCCAGTCATGTCCCGCCGAGCGCGTGAGGCCAATCCCTTCCGTGCCATGGTATTCGGCGAACAAGCAGACAAGATGATCGCCCAAGGTACCAGCGTCATCAAATTAAGCCTTGGCGAGCCCGATTTCGGCGCGCCGCCCGCCGTACGCGACGCCATGCGCGAACAGTACGACGGCCGGGCCCTGCCGTACACCGCCGCATGGGCCTACCTGAACTGCGTCAGGCCATCGCCGATTCTACCGCGAGCGTCATGACCTTGACATCGACCCCAAGCGTATCTGCGTGACCGCCGGCTGGTTCGGCCGCTCCTGCTGTTGGCCACCCGCGCTGACCGTGG
>ENA-OQIR01000864-OQIR01000864.1-human-gut-metagenome-genome-assembly--contig:-NODE-864-length-11842-cov-2.069740_pt1 | contig 11842 bp, 13 predicted proteins | sample MGYA00242580_ERZ504745 | MGnify/ENA primary metagenome ERZ504745 (study PRJEB26092, sample SAMD00036214) | human gut metagenome | host: Homo sapiens | study: EMG produced TPA metagenomics assembly of... | reverse complement strand
CCTGAGGATTCACCTGCGCGGGACACTTTCAATCCGACACCCAGCTTTACAAGCAGGCTGGCAACGGCGTGACCGTGAATGTGATAGAGCTATCGGCAGGCGGCTGGCAGCAGCCCATTTACAAGCTAGAAAGCAAAAAACTTTCCTGCCGGGCTCAGATTTGTGGTATACTATTGTCAGAACAGAAAGGAGGTGCGCCGCCATGGCCGGTTATGCTGAAACAGCCGCCTATTGGCAGTCTTTCCCCATTCAAACGGTGAGCGATTTAGAACAGCGGCTGGAAAACTTCCGGGTCCTGTTTGCCTATCATTCCGGAAAAATTGAAAACGAGGAAATCACCCTCCACGATACCCGTGAGATCTTCGAAAACGGGAAAGTGCTGAACTACACCGGAAGCCCCCGGGCGATTTTCGAGCAGCAGAACCAAAAGCTGTGCTATGAATTCCTGAAGGAGAAGATCGCGGCCAAGGAACCTTAACCCAGGAATTGGTTCTGGAGGTCCACCGCATCCTTACCAGCGGAACCTACGATGAACGCAGATTCCTGGAAAACGGGGAACGGCCCGGCGAATACAAAAAGCATGATTACATTACCGGGAAAAACGAAGTGGGAGCCCGGCAGACCGTGTGGCGGAGGACATGGCCGGTCTGCTGGAGGAAGTCAGCGAATACCGTGGAATGGACGTGATCCGGGCAGGAGCGTACTTCCACGCGGTATTTGAGAATATCCACCCATTTTCTGACGGCAACGGCAGAACCGGCCGGACCTTGCTGAACTATTATCTCATGACCCATAACCACCCGCCGCTGATCGTGTATGACCAGGACAAGAGGCTGTATTACGAGTGCCTGGAAAAATACGACGCGGAGGAAACCATCGCTCCCCTTACCGAGTTTTTGAAGTATGAAACGGAGAAAACCTGGGAGAAAACCCTGGAACGGGAGAAAGAGAAAACCGGAAAAAGCGTCTGGAGGAAATCCGGTAAAGAAGCACGAAAACAGAATAGAACCATCAGACTGCCCCAGGGGGCTTTTTTGTTTGCCGTAAAAGGAGGATTCAAAATGAAGAAGCATTTCAAAAGGGCCCTTTCCCTATTGCTGGCGATCCTGCTCTGTATCGGAATGCTGCCGGTCAGCGCCAGCGCCGCGGATCTCACCGGCTCTATGTCCATGATCGACATTAAGGGCAGGGACCACGCTTTGAGCAGCACCTGCCCGCCCCATTCGGCGGGTACGCCAGCGAGAAATACACCATGCTGCGGATCACCGATTCCAGTACCGGCGCGACGAAAACCGCTTACTGCCTGGAGTTGGGAATCTCCACATATTATCAGGAGCAGTATCAGCCCTCCGCCGACTACCCTCAGTTTTCCCAGGAGCAGAAGGAGCTCATCAACGCCGTATTGACCCTGGGATATAACACGGACACAGGGGTTAAGTACGGAGGAAGCCCGGAGGACGAATACATCGCCACCCAAATCCTTGTATGGCTGATCGCCCATAAGCAGCTGGGAACGCAGCATGAAAACCAGATTGTGTCGGAATTTACCGTCAGCAGCCCTGGGGCGAAAACCGTATTCACCAAGCTGAGAAAGGCGGTCATGGATTACCGGACGATCCCGTCCTTTGCCTGTGAGGATTCCAAACAGGCGGCAGCCCATACCTATGAACTAAAATACAACGCCCAGACCGGAAAGTACGAAACTGCCCTGACCGACAGCAGCGGGGTATTATCTGAATTCAGTTTTTCCCAGCCGGGAGTCAGCTTTGCCAGGACGGGAAACCAGCTGAAAGTCTCCTCAGAGAAAACCAGCTTTTCCACCGTCAGCGGAGAGAAAAAGCTGCCCTCGTCCATAGCCGGGGTTGTGAAAGGAGCCTCCCGATACTGGCTGAATGAGCATTACCAGAATGTAGTCACCTTTGAGGTGGGCGGAGAGCCCCTGCCGGTCAAGGCGTATTTTGGGCTGGAGGTCAAAGCCGGGCATTTAAAGATAGTCAAGACTTCTGAGGATGGGAAAGTCTCCGGCCTCCCCTTCCACGTTTCCGGCAGCGGCGTGGAGAAGGACGTTTCCACCGGACCGGATGGGACCGTCCAAACCAATAACCTCCCGGCAGGAACCTACACCGTAACGGAAAAGACGCCGGGCCAGTATGTCCAGCCTCAGTCCCAGAGGGTGACGGTTTCGCGGGAAAGACCTCTGTTGCAGCCTTTCACAACACCCTGAAAAAAATTCCGGGCAGAGCTGCGGAAAACAGATTCCGCCGCGGGAACAGCCAGGGGGATTCCACTCTGGACGGAGCCGTGTACGGCCTTTATCAAAACGGCGCGCTGCTGGATACCTATACCACAGCAAACGGCGGGAAATTCACGACCAGGTATTATCCTGCGGCTCCGGGTATACCATGCGGGAGATTTCCCCCAGCGAGGGGTACCTGCTGGACGAAACCGTTTATCCCATAGGCGCGGAGCCGGGGAATTTTACCCTGGAAAACAACAGCATCCCTCTGACTGTGACAGAGGACTCTGTCATGGGCTCCATCGCCATCACCAAGCATACCGACCAGCCGGCGGAGGGAGGCGGCTCCGATCAGATCGAGCAGCCGGAACAGGGAGCGCAGTTCCAGGTTTACTTGACCAGCGCAGGCAGCTATGAAAACGCGAAGGAAACCGAGCGTGACGTCCTGCTCACAAATGAATACGGCTTCGGCCAATCCAAGAACCTGCCCTACGGAAAATATACGGTCCGCCAGACCTCCGGTGCGGAAGGGCAGAAGCTTGCGCCGGATTTTACAGTATCCATTTCCGAGCATGGCAGGACCTATTATTTCATTCTGAACAACCCCTCCTTTACTTCCCGGCTTAAATTCCAGAAGAAGGACGCGGAAACCGGAAAGATCATTCCTCTGGCCGGGACCGCGGTCAAAATCCTCAATACCGATACCGGGAAATGGGTGACCCAGCACATCAGCTACCCCAGCCCCATAGACCTGGATACCTTTATCACTGACAGTACAGGGACCCTGATGCTGCCGGAAGAAATCAGAGCCGGAAATTACGCCCTGTATGAACAGCAGAGTCCATGGGGATACGTTCTCGACAGGGAACCGGTTTGCTTTTCTGTAGAGGAAACGGAAGAAACCGTGGTGGTGGAAAAATACAACGCCCCGCAGAAAGGGACCATCACCGTCACCAAAGAGGGCGGGGTGTTCAGCCATGTCACGGAAGCAGGCGGGATTTACCAGCCTCAATACGAGACAAAGGGTCTGCCGAATGCGGTTTATGACATCACGGCGCTGGAGGATATTGTCACGCCGGATGGGACAATCCGGCGAAAGCCGGAGAAGTGGTGGATACCCTGACAACCGGAAGCAAAGGAACCGATACGTCGGAGCCCTTGTATTTAGGCCGCTATCAAGTTTTGGAACGGAATGCGCCGGAGGGCATGGTGCTCGATCCAGAGCCAAAGGAAGTGGTTTTGTCCTACGCGGGACAGGAAGTCTCCGTCACGAACACCGGCGTCAGCTTTTCCAATGAGCGCCAGAAGGTAGAGATCAGCCTCAAAAAGCTGCTGGAGCAAAACAAAACCTTTGAAATTGGCGGAAATGAGGAATGGAAGAACGTCTCCTTTGGCCTGTTCGTTTCGGAAAAGCTGACGCAGCGGATGGCACCGCAATTCCTGAAAACGGACTTTTGGAAACCATCGGCCTTGACGAAGGCGGAAACTCTGTATTTCAAACCGATGTGCCCTGCGGGGCCGCGCTTTATGTGCAGGAGCTGGAAACCGATGAGCACTATGTTTTAAGCGGCGAGAAGTATCCGGTGGCATTCGAGTATGCCGGACAGGATACCGCCAAAGTCGAAATTAAAGTGAACGGCGGGGAACCCATTGAAAACAACCTCAAGTATGGAAAGATTTCCGGCTGGAAGGTGGATCAGGACGGCTTTGGCTTAGGCGGCTCGAAAATCGGTCTGTTCCGCGCCGGCGAAACCGAATTCACTGAGGAAACCGCCTCATGGTGACGGAAAGCAATCCTATCGGTTACTTTGAATTTAACAAAGTGCCCGCGGGAAGCTGGGAAATCCATGAGATCGCCCCGCCCAAAGCCTTTGTGTTAAACGAGGAAAGCTTCCCGGCGGAGATCACGGAAGATGGGGAAACCATTGAAATCACCATTCAGAACCAAATTATCAGGGGTACGGTAGAAACCACTAAGGCGGACGCTGACTACCCGGAAAACAAGCTGACCGGGGCCCTTTTTGAAGTATACGCCGATGTGGACAGCAACGGAGAATTTAACCCGGATATTGACCTGCTGGCGGGAGAACTGGCGGAATCCGATCCGGGCCATTATCAGCTAAAGGATTTGGTATATGGCGGTTACTTCCTGCACGAACAGAAAGCGCCGGAATTTTTCGAGAAAGACGATGGGTATTATCCCTTTTCCATTACCGAAAACGGGGCCGTCGTGCGGGTGGAAACAAAAGCCGGCGCTGGCTTTTTAAACCAAGCCCAGACCGGGACTCTGAAATTGTTAAAACAGCGGACGATGATAAAATTGCGGACCGGAAGTTCTTAGTCACAGGGACCGCCTATGCAGGCGGCGAGTATGAGCAGGAATTTCAGACCGATGAGAAAGGAGAAATCAGCGTCACCCTCCGGGTGGGGAAATACACGGTGTCCGAGCTGCCGGGAGAGGACGCCGCGGCATACGAACTCCCCAGCGGCCAGACAGTAGAAATCAAGGCGGGAGAAACCGTTACTGTGGCGATGCACAACCGATTGATCCCGAAAGAGATCCCCAAGACCGGGGATCTGCCCTGGCTTCCCTGGACCATCGGAGGCGCGGCTGTTTTATCCCTGGGCGGCTGGGGCTTCTGCTTGCCCTGCGGAGAAGAAAGAAACGATAAAACCAGAGAGGAAAGGAAAAGAAAAATGGATACCAAAGCCATCCTATTAATTATTTTATGCGCCGTCATTTTAGGCGGCCTTGTGTTCCTGCACATTCGAAACCGCAGGAGGAAATGAGAAAACTGGGCGGAGCGCCGCAGAGCGCCCCGCCCATATTTTATTGCACAGGAGGGATCGCTTGAAAACCGGATTATTGGAAGATTTAGCGGAACAGCACGGAACCTTTATCTCCAACCTGCGGCTGCAGCCCGCGCTGAAGTGGGAAGCTTTGGGGGACCTATATCGTATGGAGACGAAAGAGCAGTACCCCTTAAAGGAATGGGAGGAAGCCGTATCCTACCTGCTGGGCTGCCAGGTGCGTTTTGAAAGCTACGAAGCAGTCAGGCAAAGCCTGAAGCCCTTTTCCCTGTCCATGAGGTGAGCGGATGAAAATATTATTTGTCGAGCCGGGCAAAGAAGCCCAGCCTGCTGAAATCCAGGGAGACTGAAAGAGATGCAGGCGATAGTTGGCGGACGAATCGAGGCGCTTTATCCCTGGGCGGACCCGGTGGCCTAATCTGTAATGACGAGGGAAAGCTTTTAAGACTGCCCCTGAACCGGATGCTGGAGGATTATGACGTGATTGCGGGGAATTTCTTTATCTGCGGGATTGAGGGAGACGAATTTGTCAGCCTTTCCGACCCGCTGATGATTAAATACCAGAAAAAGTTCCGATACCCGGAGCTTATCGGTAACAGTCCCATGGGCCTGTTCGCGCAGAAATGCTCCGAGCAGACATACCAGCGGATTCAGGAGGAATTAAAACACCCTCCCGAAAGGCCGAAGGATAAATCCGCCCCGGAACGATAGAAAGGAGAAAGCACCACTGCTCACAATACGTCCTATTACCCTAAAGGAAGCACAGTCCTTTGTTGAGAAGAATCACCGGCATAATATTCCGCCAATCGGAGGAAAATTCTCCATATCCTGCTGGGACGGGGAAAGGCTATGCGGTGCAGCTATTTGTGGAAGGCCGGTAGCCAGAAGGCTGGATGATGGAAAAACACTGGAGATTTACCGCAACTGCACAGACGGCACGCCCAATGTCTGCAGCAAGCTGTACGGAGCCTGTCTGCGAATCGCAAAAAACATGGGATATCAAAGAGTTGTAACCTACAGCCTGGCGTCAGAAAATGGGGCAAGCCTGCGCGCGAGCAATTTCCTATGTGAAGGAGCAGCCGGAGGACCAAGCTGGACCGGCCAAAGGCGGCGGGATTATTATATATCCCCGCCGGAAAAGAAAATCCGCTGGTCCGTATATTTTTAAACCTAGAAAGAGGAAGGGAGAATGCCATGAAACGATTTTACACAGCAGAATCCGTAACAGAAGGGCATCCAGACAAGCTGTGCGAATTTGATAGCCGACAGCGTACTGGACGCCTGCCTTTCCCATGACGCCCTGGCAGAGTCGCCTGCGAGGTCATGGCTGCCAAAGACCGAATCATTGTGCTGGGGAAATCACCAGCTGTATGAGCCGGAGATCCCCAAGATTGTAAGGCGGGTGTTATCCGTAGTGGGATACGATCCGTCCCAATTTTCCATCCAATGCCTGATTCACAAGCAAAGTCCGGATATCGCGGCCGGTGTAGACTGCTCTCTGGAGCAGAGAAGAAATGGCGGACAGGAAGATTCCGTACCGCAGCTTGGAGCCGGGGATCAAGCGTGATGGTCGGCTATGCGTGTAACGAAACACCGGAAATGCTTCCTCTGCCTGTTGTCCTAGCCCACCGCCTGACCATATCCCTCGCCCTGGCCCGAAGGTACGGACTGATCCATCGGCTTGAGGCCGGACGGAAAGGCTCAGGTGACTGTGGAATATGGAGAGGACGGGAAGCCCCTGCGCTTGGACACTGTCGTGGTCTCCGCCCAGCACAGCCCGGTATTAGAACATGACGAGCTCTGCTGGGAATTAACGGACAAGGTGCTGTTCCCCGCCCTCCAGCCGCTGCCTCCCGATGAGGATACCAAAATTCTGATCAATCCATCGGGACGGTTCGTGCTGGGAGGCCCGGAAGCAGATACCGGCCTGACCGGGCGAAAGCTTATGGCGGATACCTACGGAAGCATGGTTCCTCATGGGGGCGGCGCTTTTTCCGGGAAAGACCCAACTAAGGTGGACCGATCCGGCGCATACATGGCCCGATACATCGCCAAGAACCTTGTGGCGGCGGGCCTTGCCAGCCGGTGCCAGGTAACGCTCGCTTATGCTATCGGCAGAGCCGAGCCTGTCATGGTGCAGGTGGATACCTTTGGCACCGGACTGCTTCAGGACGATCATCGGCTGGCGGAAACAGCAAAGCTGGTATTCGGCCTGACACCAGGGAGATTATCGCCCAGCTTGACCTATTGACGCCCCGGTATGCCCAGACCGCCGTATATGGGCACTTTGGAAAACCGGATCTGCCTGGGAGAAAACCGATCAGGCAAGGCTGCTGCGGGAAGCAGTCCTCTGATTAGAAAGGAGCAGCTATGCCGGGAGTGACGAAGGAGCAGATCGAGGCTGCCAAGAAAATGACCGCTATCGAGTTTTTACGGCGGTACCGGCCCGAAGAATTGGTAAAAGGAGAATGCCGGAATGAGTACCAGCTGAGGGAGCACGACAGCTTCAAAATCAATGGGGAAACCAGCCTTTGGCACTGGAAAAGCCGGGACGTCGGAGGAAGGTCCGCTCTTGATTACCTGATTTATGTAGAAGGAATGAAGTTTGTAGACGCGGTTCTATCCCTATGCGGAGAAAGCCCCGCATACTTCCCCGATTCTTCCCAGCCAAAGCAGGAAAAGGAATTCGTTCTGCCTCCGGCAGCAGAAAACAAGAAAAGAGTATTTGCGTATCTTATCCGGCGCGGGATCAGCCGGGAAGTGATCGAAGCCTGCGTACGGGCCGGGATACTCTATGAAAGCGCCGGTTACCGCAACGCCGTGTTTGTCGGAAGGGACGAACAAGGAACTGCCCGGTACGCTTTCCTGCGGGGAACCTATTCCAACAGCAAAAGCCGTTTAAGGCGGAGGTAACAGGCAGCGACAAACGGTTTTGCTTCTGCCTCCCGCCCCAGGGGAATTCCAGGAAAATGGCGGTGTACGAATCCGCTATCGAAGCCATGGCCCACCTGACGCTGGAAGGAACAGCGGATAAGCACAGGCTTTCCCTTGGCGGAATTTACGCTCCACGGAAAGGAAGCCAGGCGCGTCCTTTCAAAAAACCGCTGGCGCTGGAATCGTTCCTTGGCCGGCATCCGGAGATCGAAGAAATTGAAATCTGCTTAAACAATGATTTCGCCGGGCGATGGGCGGCTGAACACTTGGAAAAAGCCTATCAGGGCAAATACCGCATGGTGAAGAACCTGCCGGAACGGGAGGGTTTTGACTATGGAGATCTGGCGAAAGAAAGATACGAAAAGCTGGCGTCAAGGCAAAGAATGATGTTGCTACGTTAAGAGGAAGGAGAAATGACATCATAGAGAAACAAGAAATTATCCTGAAGCTTTATTCCCCGCTGACCGGGGATTTTTACAAAAACGACGTGGACGAATACGGATGGAACAACGGAGTGGCCGATTATCCCACACTTTTTTCCGGCATCGATATGGCCTACTATGTGGACAGTATTCAGAAAGCGGTAAAGCAGCGCAGCAGCGACGATGGCGGGAACTTAATGCTTTACTTTGACGAGGAACGAAATCCCAATGTCAAAGCAAAGACGCTCAGTGCCATCCCTTCGGTGGAAATCCGGGGTGATGAGCTTAAGGGCTGCACCACGGTTCGTCTGAAGGAACCTCTCACCGGACCGGAAATGCAGGATTTGCAGGATTATCTCAAGGGCCAGTTTTCCGATGGCTGGGGCGAAGGCTTCGAGCAGCAGGAAATCCAAACCAGCGACGGTGTGCTGTATGTACACTTTGCAGAAAAACGCTTTGATTTTGAAGTGGAACAGGTGCAGAGTACAGAAGTTTCCAAAGAACAGCCTGTTCCCAAGCGCCCTAAAATGAAATTAGTAGGAGAAGATGGAAATATTTTTGCCATTCTAGGCAGGGCATCCAGGCTGTTAAAGAGAAACGGTCAGGCGGAACAGGCCGAAGAAATGAGCAATCGTGTCTATCACTCCGGAGACTATTACAAGGCCCTCAATATTATCAGCGAATATGTGGAAACCGAACTGTCAGAGAAAACGCCTGCAGATCCAAAAAAGGAACGAGGGAATGTCAGATGACGCCTAAATATGAGATTACCAGGATTGCCCACCCGAAATTCCCGTGGATGCACCGCATCCGTGCCCTTCGGAATGTTCGAGAGGATGTCCGGGCCGGGGACCTTGGCGGCTTTGTCCAGTCGGAAAGGAATCTCAGCCAGGAAGGAACCTGCTGGATTGCCGACAATGCGATAGCCGCGGAAGAAGCCTGTGTGTCCGGTCACAGCCTCCTGAGCGATAACGCCTGGGCTTGTGGGCACGCCGCGATATTTGACAGGGCTATTGTAAGCGGAAACGCTGTATTGGACGGCGGCGTTTTTGTTGCGGCGGGCCGCATCCGCGATCATGCGTACATAGGCGGAAACGCTGAAATTTTGCCAGCCGCGTTACTGGAGAGGCTCCGGTAATCAGCGAAAGCGCGTCCGTTTATGGAGAAGTTAGGGGCAGGGTGGAAATCCATGGCAGGACAGTGATTTTGCCGGGAAGTAAAATCGATAACCCTACAACGGACATATTTCATATTTACCCAGAAAGGATAGTGGTAAAGAAACCGTTTGGGGAAAAACTCTGTGTTTTATCCCCGCCCATGGCTGAAAAAGGACAGCAAAAACAGAAAAGCCGGTTTCCTTCCCGCTGAGAAGAACGATAAGGCTAAAAACAACAGAAATCCAGGAGGTGACCTGATTGACAGCGAATGGCCAGCATTCTCTGAAACTTGATATCAGCAAAGAGCTATTCTTTGAAAACTTTGACGATCCTGACATAAAAGAAAAGGTAAAGAAAATCACGATATCCATTGTGCAGGGAGATCAGCAAAATCAATATACCGGCTTTGGAATAGAAACATCAGAATTATCACCGGAAGAAATGAGAAAGGTAATTGGTCATTATACGGAGAACTACAGGGACCCGGAAATGCTGTTCCAGCTTTTAGGAAGGAAACTAAAAGAGAGATTCTGGGAACGGGAAGAAAGGCTTCCCGAAGCAAAGAAAAAGCGTTCCGGGCCGGAACGGTAAAGGAAAGGAGAAAGGCTTCTGAACGATACAAAAATACTGAATAACCCGGCGGAGGAATCCGGTTTATCTATGGAACACAGCGGCGGAGAGAAATGGTCGATTATTCACGGAGACACTCTGCAGGTGATCAAATCCTTTCAGCCTAAGACGTTTGACGCCCTCATTACCGACCCGCCCTACGCTTCCGGGGCTGGAAGCCATCGGAGAAGAACCGGACCACAAGCCAGAAATACAGCAGCATGGACCGGAAAACGCTCTGCCGGATTTCGACGGGGACAACCGGGATCAGAGAAGCTGGACGAGATGGATGGCCGAGTGGCTCTCCGACGCCAGGAAAGCCTGCAAGCCGGGGGCCCTGTCTGCCTGTTCATTGACTGGAGCAGTACCCCAGCATTACCGACGCCCTGCAGTGGGCGGGCTGGATTGGAGAGGCGTAGTTGTTTGGGATAAGCTGACCAGCCGCCCCCAGAAAGGACGGTTCCGGCAGCAGAGCGAATACATTGTGTGGGGTTCCAACGGTCCCATGCCCATCAGCCGTCCAGTGGCTGCCTGCCGGGGGTCTACCGTTACGCAAACCCGCAGAACGTATTCACGTCACGGAGAAGCCCCTGCCCTTAATGCGGGAGATTATTAAAATCTGTGTGCCGGGAGGAAGAATTCTCGATCCATTCTGCGGCGCGGGAACCACAGTCCTCGCCTCTGTGATGGAAGGCTACGAGGCCGTAGGGATCGAGGTTACCGACGCGTATTACAAACTAGGCGTTGACCGCGTCCGGTTTGCCCTGGAAGCCCAGGAAAAATCAGAGGATACAGCCGGTCAATGAAAGCTGGGCGTCCCTTTGGCGCCCAAGCGTATGATTGGGAAAAGGCTGGACGCCATAGGGACGTCCAACACCTGAATGAGAAAGGAGAAGTGAGCTGTGGAAAAAGCGTTCGCGTATATCTGCGCTTCGGAAGAAGCCGCGCCCCGCCTTTTAAAGCGTTACTGCCGGAAGGTTTATGAATTAGGATATATCCCATATGTCCCAGACTCAGCGACGGGCAGTATCTTGCCTTGGAAAGTCCCGATGAAAAGAGGACGTTTTACAGCATCGCCCGGCAAAAGCTGGGACGGTGCCGGATGCTGGTGGTGTGCGGAAATGAAATCAGCACGGCGATGACCGCTGAGATTGGTCAGGCGGAAAAGAGAAACCTTATCTGCACTACCCTTGACGGCCTTGCCAAAATCAAGGGGCCGGAAGAAAAAAGGCCGCCCTTGACGACGCCGTTTTTTACTGGTATAATATAAACAAAGAAACAAGGAAAATTTGTTGCACATATTTCATTGTTTTTGTCATAAAATAGAAAGGAGAAGCTATATGGAAACAGCAGTGAAAGGCGGCAATCCTATGAATCGGAAAACCATTCGTATCTCAGAAAAAAGGCAGCTGACCATTCCGCAGAAATTTTTTGAAGCGCTCGGCTTCTCTACGGAAGCAGAGTGTATCCTGCGGGGCAATGAAATTGTGCTGCGCCCGGTCAGGGAACAAGGAGGCGGTGAGTTTGCCGAACAGATCCTTGCGGATTTAATTGACCAGGGGTTCAGCGGCGATCAGCTTCTGACAGAATTCAAGAAAATGCAGAGAAAGGTCCGCCCAGCCGTAGAAGCAATGCTGACACAGGCGGAGCAGGCTGCCCGTGGAGAAAGTGAA
>ENA-OQIR01000863-OQIR01000863.1-human-gut-metagenome-genome-assembly--contig:-NODE-863-length-11846-cov-2.267514_pt1 | contig 11846 bp, 20 predicted proteins | sample MGYA00242580_ERZ504745 | MGnify/ENA primary metagenome ERZ504745 (study PRJEB26092, sample SAMD00036214) | human gut metagenome | host: Homo sapiens | study: EMG produced TPA metagenomics assembly of... | reverse complement strand
TTATCAAGTTCTATAAAGGAAAGGACATTACGAACTCCGGACGACTGATAGACCATGTATCCGGAAAGAAGCTCACCCTTGTTTCGACGGACATTTCTTTCAATATCCTCCCGGCAGAATCCGCAACTTTCATCGGACACATCAAGGAGACATCAGAGGAATTTCTTTTCCGGATCTATGACCGTGAATATTTCCTGTATCTCCTTAAAAGACTGAGGACCGTGAAAAAGGAATCGGCACAGGGACAAATAAATATCAAATCATAACATTCAGGGGAATGCGGTAGAATGACTGCCGTATTCCCTCATAAAAACAATACAAGTATGAACAAATCGAACACTCTATACTGGAAAACAGCCACAGATCCGGCTGAGCGCATTGAGGTCAGACTCGTCCTGAACAGTTATATCGACAATGACAATCTGTATGTAGGACTTGAATCCCGGTCTAAGGAGAATCCGGAATGCTGGGAATCCTACACGGACATCACCGTCAACCTCAATTCCCTTCCCCCGTTCCATGCCTATGTGGACAACCGGGACTGCAACAGACATGTGCATGATTTTCTGACCAATAACAGAATAGCAGAACCTGCCGGATTTGAATATCAGGGATTCAGAATGTTCCGCTTCAATCCTGACAGGTTGAAGGAACTCGCACCCGAACAGTTCAAGACAATCAGCGCCAAACTGCCACCACAGGATGACATGATAAAGGACATCATCTATCAGGAAAGACATTTCCCTTTGAGAACTGTTCAAGACATTCACGGAATATATCTTGTTTCAAGCAAGGAACTGGAAGAATCTCTGATCGAAGGAGTACGGAACCTGGATGCTGCGGCAAATGAACTGCTGGATGGCATCTGCCTGTTCTGCTCCACACAGGAACTGCGCTATCTTACGGATGCAGACTGATAGAAACAATCTACGCACAATAAAAAGGAGGAACAAATATGAAAACCGGAGACATTGTATTTCTGAAACGTCCCTATAAGGGATACCGTGCCGTCGAACTGATGGAAAGACTGGAATGCCGCTGGCTGGTCAGGATTGTTGAGAGCGGTCTTGAACTGGAGGTATATGAAGATGAACTTATATCAGAATTTTAATACGGATAAAGTGTTATGGAAAAATATCAGTTTGCATTCCATTCGGAAATAATCGGCTATACCTCTCCTCATATCGGCGAGGTCAGAAAAGCCATACACAGAAAAGTGGAAAAGGAAAAGTCTGCCGCCATAAAGAATGATATTGAGCTGCACATGTACAAGGTGCATGACGGCATACCGGTTCTCCTTAACACCTGCTACCTGTACGATGAAAAAGGATGTATGGTACACGGAAGTATCAAGGGAACCAAGGATTATCTGCTTGAGACATGGAGATACCATACAAACAGACATTCCAAAGGTTTCAGTTCCACAAGAATCAGGCCCTGCACGACAAGCAGGGCTTTTTCGTTTGTATAACTCTTAAAATCAGGAATCATGAACCAGACATTACAACTTACAGACTATATTCCACAGTATGTAAGCCTCTACTACGTGGACTACCGGGATGATCTTGATGAGCATGAAGACATCCAAGAGGAATGTATCCGTTCCAACAATATGGAAAACTCTATGAAAAGGCATACGAATGGTATGAGGAACAGGAAAGCTCAAACATGCACGACTATCTGGAGGAGACAAGAAAGAATATGGAAACGGACAATTTAGCCGGAGAGTTTGAAGAGCATGAAGATGAAATCAGGGAACTTATCTACGACCGGAACGATTCCGACCCGGTAAAGGATCTGATACGCAACTCGTCCGTCACTAATTTCTTCTATTCGCTCGGAGTGGAAATCAGCGGATATCTGACCGGTTGTTCACTGCGGGGAGAATCAGTCGCCATGGCCTGTCATAAGGTACGCCGCGCACTGCATCTGAAAAAGGGACAGTTTGACGAGAAGATTGAAGAACTGGTAGAGAATGCCACATACGGCGGAGAACTGCGCATCTACTTCAACGCCATGTTTGACAGGCTTATCAGCAAAGACCCTGAGAACGATTTCAAAAGCATCCGTTTCCACGGGAATGTAGTGGTGGCCATTGCCGACAGCCGGAACGGTTCCGGACATCATGTACGGATTCCGCTGGACATCACTTTCCCTTTCCGAAGGGAGAACCTGTTTGTCGATTCACAGGTACACTATTCCTATGCCAATGAAGTCTGCGGCATGACCAATGACTGGTGTGATTCCACAAAATGGGAAACGGGCATGATACCTTTTACCGGATCTGTCCGAAAAAGCCGGATGGCTGAATACAAGAAACAGGAAGCCGCTTATGAGCAGACATTCCGAGACGGGAAATGCACCTTCGGTGACATGAACTACAAACGCCACCGTGACGTGCGGTATTCGAATGAATATCCTGCCGGATGCAGATGCCCTCATTGCGGAACTTTCTGGATTGACTGAAAAAACATTTACCAACCAATAAATTCAAACGATATGAAAATCTGCTGTTCACAAGAGCATTACGACAAGGTCGTACAGTATGCAAAATCAATCAATGACAAGACACTGGAAAACTGTCTTGAACGTCTAAAACAATGGGAGAAGAACGAGAACCGTCCATGCGAAATCGAACTCTATTACGACCATGCGCCTTATTCGTTCGGATTCTGCGAACGTTATCCGGACGGGAATACAGGCATTGTCGGAGGACTGCTGTATCATGGAAATCCGGACGAGTCCTTTGCCGTCACCATGGAACGTTTCCACGGATGGAGCATACATACCTGACATATATGCGACAGTCTGTATTGGGGAGCCTCATGCAATATGGGGTTCCCTTTTTTTATGCCGGAGACATGATGACAGCATCCTCATTTCTTGCTGCAAAAATAGCTGTTTGCCGCGCAACTCCCGCAAGGCGGCCCTGCCGGGCTGGTTGTCTGGAAAAAAATCATCCTCGCTTCGCTCCGGTATTTTTTTCGCCAAGCCTTGCAGGGATGCGGGCAAACAGACAACAGGGACAACAAGAAATAAGAATGCCTGTACCTTACAGGCAGACAATGTATAACAATAAATATCAGAAGTCATGATTACAGACCAGAAGACACAGAACAGGCTTCACGCGGATACCGGAACGGAACTGTTCTCCATCAGACAAAGGAAGGAAGCCGTCACAAGGATGCTGGACATTCTGAAAGAGACTCCGGAATACCTGCAGGTTATGAACCATATACCGCTTATGCCATGGATGACGATACGTCAGAATGGTGGAAATCGGAAGAATCGGAAAATTTCATGAACTCACTCCTGGAAGTGATGGAAAGCTATACTCCGGACGGATACAGGTTCGGACCGAAATCCGGCACGACTGACCTTTACGGCTACTGGGAAAGCAAGACCGGGCGGACAACCCTCTTCCATCTGCTTTTCAGTCTGGAAAGCGGATATGAATGGGGAAAAGGTCTTTCCCATGAGAAAACGGACGCATTCTACAAGGAAATAAAGAGAAATTTCAATGGAGAGGGATTCGACACGGACAGAACAGGCTGTACATCACAGGCCATTTATCTTGTAAAAGGAAAGACACGCCTGTACGTGCATCCGATGGAAATAAGCGGCTACTGTGAAACACTGCATATTCCACAGATTACAGCCATACTGAAAAAAGGAGGCCGTACATTCCGTCTTGTAAAGGATATGATAGCGGAAGAGGTGTATTCCTTCACCGATGAAGAAGAAATGGAATATTACCGTGCCAGATACGGAACGTGCATCCACCGGAATATACTGGATGCCTTCAGCAACCGCCGGGCAGGGAAAGAGGACATACTTTCCATGATGGCATCACGGATAAATGTGGCGACGACATCACATCTGCACGGTATCGGCTATGATTCGCCTGCATACAGGTTTGTACATGAGGCATACGACAGACTGGTAAACAACGGAAAGCTGAAGGAGAATGTCCGGGAAATCGGTTGCTGCAACATCATAATGGCCATTTCAAATACCAACGCAATATGAGACTGAATTACAATGACATGCTGCTTCTGGCAATATGGGAATACAACAGGAGACAGGACGAGGATCTGACCCTGGAACTGTTTCAGGAAACATTCGGACAGGTTCCCGGCGCACATTTCCATGACAAATGGGTGCATTATTACAACAAGAACCTGCTGATGATGGCCGCCTATTTCAGGGGTGAGGAAGAAAACGGCCAGAAATTCTGTGATATGATCACCCGACAGGTTGAACGCTATACACAAAACAGGAGGAGAACAGGATGAATACAAAGATACGATATGACCTTGACAGTCTTGAACTGGCAAACGGTGACTTCGGGTATCCCATTACAGAAAAGGAAGTACGGAAAGTGAACCGTATGCTGGAACTGATGGAGAATGTCCGAAGCAGGCAGATGTGCCCGACAGAAGGAGACTGCGTGGAATTTGTCTCACGTTCTGGTGACTATTTCGGAAAAGCTCATATAGAACGGATAACAGGAAAATATGCGGATATATGCCTGATACCGGAAACGGTATTCTGTTTTGATGACATGGGAAAAGCCGCCTATGATACCACCGGAAGTCCCTGGACGCAGGTCAATATCCGGAACATGAAACCCGCAGGTACAGAAATCCGCATATTCAGGACATGGGGATTCGGGAAGCGCAGCAGTACGGGCAGTCTAAGGTTCGATGCTCCGGTCAGGAAATGGGAATACAGAGAACCGAATCCGTTGTATGACGGTTACACCACCCGTAACTGGTTCCGCTATCATATCATGAAACACCGGGACAGGGAAAGGACAGGCGAATACACCTTCCGCAGCGATTCATTTACGCTGTACAGCCGGAGCGAGCTGGACGAGCTGGCCGCAATCCTGAAAGGCAGACTCTACAAGGGAATCCTGCCTGACTCTCTTGTACTTTGGGGATACCGCATGGATATTAAGGAAATATCACGTGAGCAGTGGAACGGTATGGGACAGCACGGACAAATCCGCATGAAATTCATGGGATACGGTCCGGTCAGAATCCACACGGACAATGAAAACCATACCGTAACAGTATACAGAATCAACGACAGTCTATAACCAATTATAAAATAAAGGAATATGGCACGATATGAAATCTCCAACGAAGTCAGGCCGCTCGACAGGCTCATCACAGGCTTTGCCTCCTCATGCGGCTATGAAATACAGACCGTATTCAACGACCTGCTGCGTTTCATCATCCACGGCTTCTCTCCTGGAGCACCGCCAATAAGCAACTGGAAATACAAGCGTCAGCAAAACGCCTCGTTCATGGAAATGACAGCCGAATGGACACGTATCATGCAGAAACAAATCGGCAGGTCGGGCTGGTTCGACGCTTTCGGTGAACTCCACATGGCCTACTGCTCAAAACCGGGACAGCAGGCAAACGGACAGTTCTTCACGCCGTCACATATCTGTGAACTCATGGTCATGTGCGCGGCAGGTAAAAAAGAGACCGGACAGAGGATGGGAGACCCTACATGCGGCAGCGGAAGGCTCCTGCTGGCATACCATGCGCACAATCCGGGAAACTATCTGGTCGGAGAAGACATCAGCCGGACCTGCTGCATGATGACCGTATGCAACATGCTCGTCCACGGATGTGTCGGGGAAGTGATCTGTCATGACAGTCTCCAGCCGAAGGCATTCACCGACGGATGGAAAGTCAACCAGGCTCTGCCCTTGACGGGAATACCTTCTATAAGACGCATGAAGGAAGAGGAATACAGGCATCCTCTTCCGGAAAATATCGGACGCTTCAAAGAGGCAGTCCGTATCATCAACCTATTGGACAAATAATTACCAACCATTTAAAAAAATATAATTATGGAAGCTTTAGCAACATTGAACAATCAGAGACAGTTTGATTTCCAGAACAACGGAATCGAAGTAATGGACCTTGAAACACTACAGCGTACCTACAAGGAGAACGACATCTACGGCAATCCGGTAAGGGGAATCTACCACTACCAGGTCATCCAGCGCATGACGGACATTTGCCGCCGTCACAACCTGAATTACGAGGTGGAGGAAATCTTCGCCGCCCAGAACAAGAACCGTACACAGCCCGGAGTGGTCATCCTGCCGCAGGTGGAACAGACCTATGGAGAGAAGGCGGTAGAGGCACATGTACTGCGCAGGATCTTCACCACCATCCGTATTCTGAACGGGGATACCGACGAACTGACAACCACACTCGTGGTAGCCTACCATCAGGACGGTATCCAGACGGCAATAGGTCCTGCGTACGTATCTGCCACAACCAGTGTATCCTTTCACCCGAACGAAGCGTTGCCAACTACGGTAAGGACAAGGTGACTACCGAGGAACTGTTCGGGAAGGTGGATGACTGGATGCGCAATTTTGAGCGTGACATGGATGCGGACAGAAGCCGAATCCAAAGGCTCAAGGAAAAGGTGTTGACACCCGGTGAATTATACATGATCATCGGTATGCTGACGGCTCTGCGTGTATCCCATGACAGTGCAGACAAAAGACTGGCATCACAGGTGGACACCTATCCACTTAACCAGGGACAGATTTCCGTGTTTACGGAAGAACTGCTCAAACTCTCACTTGAACAGCCACGCATTACAGCGTGGGATGTCTACAATGTAGCGACAGAAATCTATAAACCGGGAAAGACTGATTTTCCTGCCATGATTCCACAGAACGGAGCAATGGCCGATTTCCTGCTTTCATATAACCAGAATTAGAACCTGAAACCGAATACGACAGGCCCGGTTCCGTCACCAGCGGAATCGGGCTTTGTCGTTTATCAACCATAATAATAAGATATGGCAGCAAGTAACAGAAAAAAGGCTGAAATGTATATCCTTTTCAGCTGCAACGCATGGCACGAATACAGTTCATTCGAGCCAAAGGCGGTCTTCTCTTCCATAGAAAAGGCAGCAGACATCCTGCAGAAGAAACAGAAGAAAAACTGAAACTGGAGGAAAATGACGTCGAATGTTTCAGACAGCACAGTCAGACTCAGGGCAGAAATACCAATTACCTGGTACAGTCCTGTCCCTATAATCCAGTCCGCGCAAGAGACTTGGAATGACAAAGAATCCCATTCATAAACAATCATATAAAAATATACGACTATGACAAATGATGAAAACACTTACATCGGAATGTCCCTACCGGAAGGAATACGGTACATCACCGTTTTTGAAAAAGGGGATTTTGAAAACTGCGGAAGAATACTCAGGACATTCTACCGTACGGAAGACAGGGTGAGAAAACTGCTCGCTTTGGGAAACCTGCTCCATCTGGGAGGCAGCCTCTCATCAAATGAAAACAAGACAAGCTGCTGGCCTTTGAATAATGGAAATCCCATTCACGAAGCAAAGGAAATATCAGGCAAGGAAAAGTTCTTCCTGCTCGGTGACTGGACTTACCTGTATGAAAATGGCAGATGGTTTCTGGGCTATGAAGGAAAATCTATGAAATCAGCAATCCTGAATTTTCTGTCTTTGTTCCCGACAAGGACCATACACCTTCCCCTCTGGACAAAGGACTTTCCTTTGCCGTAATCGGCGAAACGGGAAAACTGGAATTCACTCCGGAAATTGTCAACGGATGGGATACCTGGAAAAGCCTTCCCAAAAGAGTCAGTGAAAAAGGGAAAACGGTATATGTATTCCGCAAAACACAACTTATAAAAGTCATCAAACCTAAAAAACTGGAATCATGAAAGAAATCAATATGACAAAGGCTATATCATGTATGCCGGACAAATTCATCACAATGGAAATGGTTGAACTGGCCGCGACCGAACACCGTCCGGAACTGGTCAACTATCTGCCGGAAAAATATATTACTTCTGAAATACTTGACAGTATATTCAAAACAGATGATTACGGATGGCATTCCTGGCAACTTTCGAAGATACCTGAAGAAAAACGTAACCGCCAGATTTGTCTAAGGGCAATAAAGGCCGAAAAGAGTAATTTCCCTGACATACCGGAAAAATACAGGAACAGTGACATACTTGAATCGCTGTTCGCACACAGGAATTTCATGCACTACCTGCATCTGATACCTTCATCCTCATGGAACAACGGAACAGTCCGTGATGCAATATACTCCCTTTACCGTGACGTACAGCAAAACGGAGGTTACCGGTACTGTTCAGAGAGGTATGAACAGCAGTTCTTATATGAAACAAGCGTCATGCTTTCTTTCGTTCCGCGACAAGCCAAGGATTTCAGACTTTGGAAAGAACTGATCCATGACGGACGTATCGCAACCATGACTATCGACAAAATGATGCCTAAATGTTTCAAACAGGCAGCATACTACAAGGAATGGGCCATACGCTGTATCAAGGAAGTGGATACACGCTGGCTTGACTATGACACCGTATGGAAGGCCATCTGTCACAAGACAGGCAACCTGCATGGCATTTTCGATTCATACGGACATTACGAGTGGTTCTCCAAACATGCGGATGATGCCATGGCTGACAAAGCAATGGAGCTGGAACCTAACCTGTTTAACAAACTTCCCGGACGGTTCCGGACACCGGAAAGACTTATTCATACACTTGAAGTAAAGAGAGAGATCAACAGTTACAACTTCATTCTTGAACCGAACCTGATGACGAAAGAGGTCTGTATGGCACTGGCCAGAAGGGATTCGTTCTATCCGGATATTCCATCGGAACGCTGGAACAGGGAACTTGTGGAATATTTCACCGAACACGGAAACAGCATGTATTGGTTTCCTCAACTGCCGAAAAAACTACAGACCAGAAAACTTGCCGAGAAGGTTCTCAAGGAGAAGCCGCAATACTTCCATTATCTGCGGATGGAATTCATCACACCTGAAATGTCCAGGTTGTTATGTCAAAAAGACCAGGATAATATCCGGTATTTCAAGGAACGGGTCATGGAATTCCAAAAATATACAGGCTTCCAGCCGAATTCTATGGATGTGAAACGGATTTCGAGCATATCAGAGACCGTGATGACAGCCGCCGATACTGCCGTATAGACTCGCTTACATCGCCTTACAAAAATGTAAACGCGGATGGCATGAAAGTGAATACTATCTCATCATGACACGCCATCCCAACCGATATATGCCTGCCAAGACAGTGTTCAGAAAACAGATTACCACATTCCACCGGACATGGCTGGAAAAGACAATATGTGACAACGACCCGCAATTCCGGATTCCGAAGATTCAAAAGGATTTGAAAGATGTACAAGCCATGCGGTATTATGAGGTGGAACATATCCGTACCATCTCGGATGCGAAATATACCGCAACTCTTTCATGGGACAGACAGTGGAATACTGTATCCGCAAGGACGGACTGACCTACCACGACAGGAACATGGAAAGGCTCGCCTCCGGCCTGCAATACAAGATCCGTCAGTTGAAGGAGCAGGCTGTACTCCCCAAAGGAACAGATGACTCTATGGAAATCAATGCAGAAACGGTACACCGCAATATGGGGTATTGTCTGATTGGAATAGAAGCCTTTGCGGAAGACTACGGACTGGACATAGCCCGGACCTATACCCTGAAAGAGCTGAAGGACGTTATCCATGAACAGGGATACAAGCCTTCACTGGAGAAATACAAAAAAGAAGTCCAACATCTAAATCTTATCTGAATATGAATATTATCCAAAAAAGAATTGAAAACCTGTGCGATGAAATCATCGGCAGGATACTTGCACTGATGCAGGCAAACTCGGTTTCCGAAGTAATACTGACAGATAATGACAATCCGGTTTACGTAATCTGGTTTGACAAGACCGGTGCTCCGTGCGAATGCTCCGTACACAAGGTAACTGCTGTCGGAGAAGGAATCACACTTGAAGTCCATGATAAGATAACCGGAGAAAATTATAAGGTCACAAGCCGCCATGAGGCGGCTCTGACCAATCCGGTATGGCTGAACGATATTCTGGAAGCCATAACAAATATCTTTCAGATAAAAAATACAGGACTGGAAGAAAATGTTATATGTTGCAAATGTGGAGAAAATCATGTAGTCTGCAATGCCTTCATCAATCCGAATATAAAACAGTTCTATAATTATGATGAAGAGTTATTTCTGTATGGATGGTGTGAGAAGTGTGACAATTATACCATTCTCTGCGACATAAAAGCCGTAAAAAATGATATTGAAAACGGTTTCAAGAAATTTGTCAAAATATATGGGAAAAAGCCCGAAATTGCCGAGTGTAAGATTATATGGAAAGACAGCTTAATACTGAATACGTAAACATCGCAATTACTGATGTACCTGAAGAATATGATAATACGATATTTTTCTACTGTAAAAGCCTCTCTGATTTGAAATCACTGGCTGATACGGAAAAGAGGATTTCATAGTAACGGGTTGCATCAACTTCACAGACTTGGGAAAATAAAACATAAAATCTTTTTTATCTTTCAAGGTTGCCTGATATGTAAACTTTTTATATCTTTGCTGCATGAAACAGGAACGTACCATATCAGCATACAAGAATTATTTTATGGACTTTATCTCATCTCTCAGAAAAGAGGAAGCCCGCAAGATATACTATATTCTTGATATGCTGAAAGTACAGGAAAGGGTAAACAGCAAGTTCGTGAAGTATCTGCGTGAAGAGCTCTATGAAATCCGTGCTGAATATGGAGGCAATATCTTCCGGGTATTCTTCATATTTGATGACGGGAACATCGTAATCCTGTTCAACGGATTTCAGAAAAAAGACACAGAAGACACCGCCTTCTGAAATAGAAAAGGCATTAAAGATAAAGGAGGAGTATTATGAAAGCAAGAAATGAAAACCTGACCAGCATCGATGCTATCATGGATGCGGAATTCGGCAAGCCGGGAACACCTGAACGTGAGGAGTTTCGTAAGGAGGCATACGCTACTGCATGGGACAGATTATATGCGATGCCAGAAAGAAGGAAAAGATGACCCAGTCCGAACTGGCTGAAAAAATCGGGACCAACAAGTCCTATATCTCCAGAATTGAAAAAGGTATTGTAGATCCGGGTATCAGTACGTTCTGCCGTATCATTGATGCGCTCGGATTGAAGATTGAAATTGTCAAACCGGTATTATAATGGAAAATTATCAGGAAAAAGCCAGAGAAAACTTTTACCGCAACCGTCCATACGGCATTCACATTGATTATGCCCGGAAAGGATTTGTACTGTTCAATCATTATACAAACAGTCTCGGCAAACAGGAAACCGGTTCTATTGAAAGACTTCCCCTTGAAAAGTTCGAGGATGTGGACGCGATACCATTGAACGGGAAAATTATAAAAAATGGTAACCAGACAACAGACATCTATTTCTATACAGACGATTCAAATCCTTACAAAAACATGAAGCTGGATATGGATGCTATGAAACAGTATAACCGATTCATTTATCCCCTGGCACTTTTTTTAGACAGGATATTATAACAAGACAGCCGCGAATCATGACAAATTCACGGGCTGTCTTGTTCTCTATGGCATAAACAGTAATCTGTATTCTTCTTTTCTTCTCCTTTCAATTGACAGAATCTTCTTTCCTTTATAGTGACAATATCGTATGAAGTCCGCATAAATGTCCCGGTTACCGGCTTCCAGTTTCCTTATCAACGTGCTTTTGGGCATCCTGCCATAACCGAGCAACCTATATGGTCCCACCTGATAAGCAAGACAGGCTATCAGTAGCGAATCCTTTCCCAGATGACGGAACAACGCACACATTTCCTTCAGGTCTTTTCTCAGAATACTGTCTCCCTCACTTTCTGTCAGACTGACGGGAAACTTTTCCCCTTTTCTGATA
>ENA-OQIR01000862-OQIR01000862.1-human-gut-metagenome-genome-assembly--contig:-NODE-862-length-11855-cov-3.098312_pt1 | contig 11855 bp, 11 predicted proteins | sample MGYA00242580_ERZ504745 | MGnify/ENA primary metagenome ERZ504745 (study PRJEB26092, sample SAMD00036214) | human gut metagenome | host: Homo sapiens | study: EMG produced TPA metagenomics assembly of... | reverse complement strand
GCGGCGGCGGTGAGATGGGTCGTGCCTGGTATGAGCAGGGGCATCTGCTCAATAAGAAGCATTCGTTTGAGGATTTCATCGACGCCACGCGCGCGCTGCAACGCGCCGGACTGGCTCGCCGCTGCGTACGGTGGCAAACGGCGGCTCGGCGGGCGGCCTATTGATGGGGGCGGTCGCCAACATGGCTCCGGAATGCTATGCGGGCGTGGAGGCGGATGTGCCGTTCGTGGACGCGCTGACCTCGATCCTTGATCCTTCGCTGCCGCTGACCGTCACCGAATGGGACGAGTGGGGCGATCCGCTGCACGACGCGGATGTGTACGCGTATATGAAGTCGTACACGCCATACGAGAATGCGCCAGATAGTGAAAATGACGAAAGAACTGCCGTTTTTCCGAAAATTTTCATTACCACATCCATGAACGACACCCGCGTGCTGTATGTGGAGCCGATGAAATGGCTGGCCCGGCTGCAGCATGCCGGTGTGGACGCCGTGGCGAAAATCGAGGTGGAAGCCGGCCATGGCGGCACATCCGGGCGGTACAAGCAATGGGAGGAAGTCTCCTATGAGAACGCTTGGTGCTTGTCGATGATGGGCATCGGCAGCTGAGTGGCCCCGAGGGTACTCCGGGGGATTTTCCGGGGGTAGAAGAATCATGACTGACGAAAACCCATTGTTGCAATCGTTTGTGGCAATGGGTTTTTGTTTCAGAAAATTTTCATGAAACATTGCGAACACCCTTCGGCGTTTCGCGAATCCCCTTTTGGGGGCACTCTAACGTCAAACGTTTTATACCGTGCTTTTTAGCACTTTTATAAGGAAAGACACTGTTTCATACGTCAATGTTGATGTCGTGGCACCGTGATTGCGTAAAGGTGGCGGTAGCTGGGGCAAGGTAGTGGCTGCCGCCACCTTAGGTTGTGCTTAATCGTGAAGCGAGGGATTATGCATAGGCGCAAGGAGTTGGCGTCAAAGCGCTGTGTGAAAACGTTTGCTGCCATTGCCGTGGTGCTGGGCATGCTGCTGGCTTGCATGCTGATTTCGCCGAAATACGCCCAAGCGGCAAGCTATGACCTGTCCGGAGAGAAAGTCGGTTGGGTCGTAGGAACGGGAGATCAAGGCTCGCAGGTGCAGTTCAGCACGGATGGCGGCGAGCACTGGCGAAACTACACCGACGGCATGACGCTGGACTATGGCACTCAGGTCAAGGTCAAACTCTCCTGGAACGTGCCCAACGATGTGAAGGTGCAACAGGGGACCACCTTCACCTACGATCTGCCGCAAGGCATCGCCTTCGAGAACGGCGCCACCTACCCGATGTATGACAGCACCGGCAAACAGCGCGGAACCTTCACCGTGCAGGGCAACAAGGTCGTTGCCACCTACACCGACACCACCGACGCCAGCAGCGGCATCAACGCCTACGTGACCATCGACGGCAAGATCACACGCAGCGCCGACAACAACGGCAATGGCGGCAAACGAGATTGGAATTTCCCGGGCATCGGCAAGGTCGAAACGACGATTAACCCCGAACACGGCCTGGACATCCACAAGAACGGCGCGTGAACACCGGCGAAACCGATGCGACGGCAACAGTGTCTACTACTACGTGCTCAATGTAGGTTCCACCGGGCCGAACACCAATGTGACCATCACCGACACGATGGGAAGGCTCCTCACCCTTGTTCCTGGTTCGTTCGAGCTGTTCACCGACGCGGGACTGACCAAGTCGTATGGCAAATCTGATTGGACGGCAACGCCTAATACGGATAACAAGGGCTTCACGCTGACCATCCCGAACATGAGCGACGGCGAGAAACTGTACGTGAAGTACAAGGTCAAAGTAAACCGTCAACAGGTCGTCGACGCATGCAAAGCCAGTACGGACGCGGCGACGCAGTGCGAAAACGGCAACCTGGACGTCACCAATAACAAGGCGACGATCAATTCGAAAGAATCCACGGACAAGACGAGCGAGAAGGGCTTGGTGTTCAAGTCCAAGTGGACGGTGAGCAAGTACGGCTCGACTGACGCGGACCAGAAGAACATCAACTGGAGCATCGACCTGATTCCAGGCGATGACAGCAACACCACCAACACCACAATCAAGGACGTGCTTGGTAACGGCATGGACGAGCCCGCCGGCGATGTGACGATCGAATGCTATGGAAAGGACAGCAAGTATTATCCCGTGCGGAAGACCGTAACGGTCAAATGGTCCGATCTGAAAAACGGCATGGCGACATTGCCGGAAGGCTATGGCCGGTACGTCATCACCTACACCACGCCAATCCATAGTGCCGATTCCACGAAACAGACGACATACACCAACACCGTGAATGGCAAGGACGGCGACGGCAACGACTTCAATGGCACCGGCACCGTGATCATCGACCGTACCGAAGGCGACATCGCCAAGAGGACCCTGTCCGGCGCTTCCGTGAAATCCCCCATCCAATGGAGACCACGTTCACCGCGAAGAAGAATCTTGACGGCGCGACTATCACGGACACCGTCGATCAAAACTGTGCGGGAAAGAAGGAGGATGGCAGCGACGACTGCACGACCACCGGAAACTGGCAGACGTTGAACCCCGATGTGAAGGTCTACACCGATGCCCAGCACACCAAGGAATATCCTGCATCGAACTACCAAATCACATATACGAGTGACAACAAGAAATTCACACTTGTTGTCACCGGCAAACTGGCGAAGGACGCCACACTCTACGTCGTGTATTCCACCACGGTGAAGAACGGAGCCCCGAGCACGATCTACAACACGGCCACCTTCGGCAAATCCACGAAGACCGCGACGCACACCGGCACGAACGACAATATGGACAAAGGCGTGGATTGGGGGTCCGACGCCGCCAACGGCAAATACGGCTGGACATTGACGGTGCACGACGTGGTATCCGACGCGAAGGACGTGGCCATCACCGACACATTGCCCGCCAACATGGAATACATTCCGGGCAGCATGACGGTGAGGAACCAGTCCGGAACGACGCTCGACGGAGTAAGCGTGGTCGCCCACTCCTCGAAGGACGGACAGGACACCCTGACCTTCACCTTCAAGAACCCGAGCGCGGCGCTGACCGAAGCGAAACGCGACGGCGGAAGGGTCCAGATCGGCTATCTGACACGTCTGAAGGACGTCAAGGCATTTGCAGGGAGCAGCGAGTTCAGGAACAGCGCCGTGATCAGCGTCGATGGCGTGGCCCAGAGCCCGGATCAGGCCAGCCGATGGATCAATCCGCCGCAGCTGGTGAATAAGAAATCGACCTACACCGCGGCCACGGCACCATACATCAACTACACCATCGATGTGAACTCCGCCGCTCCACGCTCAATAGCGGACAGACCCTGGTGCTGAAGGACACGCTGCCGGAAGCGGTGGAACTGCAGCAGGGCAGCGTGAGGATCGTGGACCCGAAGACGCAGGGCGAGATCCAGGGCGCGGCATCGTTCTATGATCCCGCGACCAGAGTGCTGACCATCAATGTGCCCGATGCCACACCTGCGCGTGTGACATACAAAGCCGTGGTGCTGCTCCAGCCCGGTCAGAGTCTTGACGGATTGGCCGTCAACACAGTGACCCTGGTTGGATACGAGAACAAAGGCGGTTCCAGCCAAGACAGCCAGACAGGCACGGTCCACGAGGCCAAAGGCGGATTCACCGATAGCCGCACAGCCTGCAGATCTTCAAATACGGCGACGGAGACGCCGGCGGACGCGGTCTGGGCGATGCGGTGTTCCGCGTGGACGAACTCACGGTGAACGATGACGTCTCATCCAAGACGTGGAAATCCACAGGCAGCACGAATGTGACGAAGACGCTCGTCTCCGGTACGGATGGTTATACGAAGTATGTGGGATTGCAGGCGAACAGGATCTACAAAGTCGCCGAAGTTCAGGCACCGGAAGGCTATGGGGTTTCCTCAAAGCCGTTGTATGTGGTGTTTCCCTCCACCGATGTCGATCATGGGCATCTGGCCGACTATTACGAAGGCGTTACCGTGGACGGGCAACCGCTGACCGTCGCCGCGGTGAACGGCCAGCCGCAGAGTCTGTATCTGTGGATGGTGAATGACAAGCAGAACGTCAAGGCGAAGGTCGCCATCTCCAAGGTGGAGTATGGCCATGCCGATATCGCGGTGAAGGGTGCCACGCTGAGCCTTGTCAGCGATTCGGACAACCGGGAGATCTCACGTTGGACGACCGACGGCGATGCGAAGTCGTTCGATCTTGTTCCGGGCAGCTACACCCTGACCGAACTCAGCGCGCCGAACGGGTATCGGGTCGCCGACGTGATGCGCATCGTCGTATCGAACAACGGCGAGGTGACGGTCAACGGCAGCCGTCCACCCGTAAGCGATGACGCAGCGCAGGTGCGGATGCAGGACAAGCCCGACACCACCGCCGTGAAGGTCTCCAAAGTATGGAACGACGGCGACAATCAGGATGGACTACGCGGCGATGTGACCTTCAAGCTGTGGAAGTCGGTCGATGGCCGGTCTACGGACATGAACCTCGACAAAACCCTGAAGGCCGGGCAGTCGACCGAAGTCGGTTGGGAAAACCTGCCGGTCAAAGAAGGCGGCAAGGACGTCCACTACTACGTGACCGAAGTGAGCACGCTCGACGGCTACACGTCGACATGCGAACGGCAGAAGACCGACGGCACGTGGGAAGCTTGCATGAGCGACTACAGTGACAGCACCCAGTACCGGTTCACCAACACGCACACGCCGGAAACCACCCAAGTCAAGGTGAACAAGGTTTGGAACGACAACAACAATTCGGACAATATCCGCCTGGACAACGTGACCGTGCAATTGGTCGCCGACGGCAATCCGGTGGCCGACAAAACCGCGATATTGAACGAAATCAATAATTGGAGCGCATCGTTCACGGATCTGCCGAAATACGCCAACGGCAGACAGATCGCCTATACCGTGAAGGAAATCTCGACGCAGGGAGGCTATTCCGTCGCGATCACCAGCAACGAGACGGAGGACGGCACGTTCTCCTATACGGTGACGAACACGCACACGCCGACCTCCGGCGAAGTGCTCATCTCCAAACGCGACGTGGGCGGCAGCGAAATCAAAGGTGCGACGCTGAAATTGACGGCGGAAAACGACGTCACCTCCGACGGGCAGTCATTCCAACCGATCACATGGATATCCGACGGCACGCCGGAGAAGCTCAAACTCAGGAACGGCACATACACGTTGACCGAAACCAAGGCCCCCGACGGATACCTGCCCTCCAGCCCCATCAAGTTCATGGTGACGATGAACTCCGATGGTAAAGCCATCGTCAAAATCGTCTCCGATGGCACTTCCGCCAATGTGGGCGAAACAAGCACGGTCGTGATGGTCGACGAATACAAAACCACCACGGTGAAGGTTTCCAAGGTCAGTCTGACCGATGGCGTAGGCGAAATCGCCGGCGCGGAGCTCACCGTCACAGGCACCACCATCGGCGGCGAAGCATCAATCCGATCAGATGGACCAGCGGCGAAGGAGAACTGATGAAGGATGGCGAAATCATCCCGAAGGAACTCACGCTCGCCCCAGGCACCTATACGCTGCATGAGAGCGAAGTGCCGGAAGGGTACGAGCCCGCACAGGACATCGTGTTCCAAGTCACGGTGGATGGAACGGTGAAGATCCTGCGCAATGGGAACACCATCGGTGATGCGTCCTTGGACGGTAACCACGTGACCATGGTCGACAGTCCCAGCAAGACCAACGTGCAATTCTCCAAGGTCGAAGTCGGCGGATCCACCGAACTGCCAGGAGCGGAATTCCGCATCGAAGGCACCGATTTCGAAGGACATGACATCAATCCGATTGTCTGGACCTCCGGCGCCGCCCCGCATTCCGTCCAGCTGAAGGACGGCACGTACACGCTGACCGAAACTAAGGCTCCGGACGGATACCGGGTGTCCGACCCGATCAGATTCGCCATCAAACGCGGCCAAGCCTACCATGTGTCCGACAGCGGAGAGCCGACGACCCCGGTGGACGGCAACACGGTACGTGTGGAGGACAAGCTCATCAAGCGGCTCGCTATATCCGTGACCAAACGGTGGAGCGACAACCTTGACGCGGATGGATACCGTACGAAGTCCGTCACGGTGCAGCTCCAGCAGAACGGGCACCCGTTCGGTGATGCGGTCACGCTCGGCAGCAGCAACCATTGGACCACCACCTGGCCCGAACTGCTCGCCACGGATGGCAATGGCAAGACCTACTCGTACACCGTGAACGAAATCCAGGGTCCCGATTTCGCCAAGAAATACCACTTCACCCTGCAGAAGCGACCGTTGACCGACGGCTACGAATTCACGATGATCAACATCCACAAGCCGGACACCATCGATCTCGAGGCCACCAAGCAGTGGAATGACGCCGACGACCAGGACGGTGTACGTCCGGACCAGGTATGCGTGGTCGTCTACGGTACATCCGACCAGCCGAAGGATGACGGTTCCAGCCAGTACGAGCCGGTGAAGGAAATCATGCTCAAAGAGAACTGCGAGCAGCTCACCGCCAGGAAGAATTGGATGATGAAGCTTCGGGACTGCCGAAGAACAACATCTACGGCAAACCGTACACCTACACCGTCGAAGAGACCCGGCTCGGCTACGCCTCGACCGATGCGGACGGCAAGACCACCTACACGTACAAGGACGTGATGGATGGGACCGATTCAGCCAATGTCAACGCGGACACCAAGTATGAAAAGCCCGGTTATTCGTACAAAACCGTGAAGGCCGACGGCACCGCCGGCGATGCGACGGAAACCGGCTGCACATCGACCGACATCACCACGTGCGAGGTGACCATCACCAACAAGCACACGCCGGAAACCGTGAGCCTCAGCGTCACCAAGCATTGGGACGATGCCGGCAACCAGCTCGGCCAACGCCCGAAGACCCTCACCTTCTGGGTGCTGTCAAGCATCTGGAAGAACGGTGGCAGCACCCAGAAGGAATATCTGCCCGGCTGGCCGACGCCGCAGACGGCCACAGGCGAATGCTCCAAGAGCGTCGCCGACTATACGACCGGTCTGGCGGGCGCAACGGGCTTGACGGTCTCGGGAACGGCATGGGGCAAGAGCTGCATCGTGCTTGCGGAATCCGGTGCGGTCGATGCCTCGGACGCTGGCCTTGACAGTACCGACACCGCTGAAACATGGCCCACCTACACCTTCGAGAATCTGCCGAAGTACTACAAGGGCCAGGAGATCCACTACGACGTCACCGAAAGCATGCCGACGAGATTGGCCAACCGATCCGACGACTACGAAGCAACAGTCAAGGAAACAACGCAAAGCGACGGCACTCTCGCCTTCGACGTGACCAACCGCTACCGCTACGTCGTGCTGCCGGAAACCGGCGGCAGCGGCATCAACAGCAAGCCCGCGGCAATCCTCATCGCCATCAGCTCCATCTGCCTGATCGGAGCGTGCGCGATGAAAACACACGAAAACAGGAAACGCCATGCACTCGGAAGGAGCATGCGATGAAGCAGCATACGATACGGCGCAAAACGCTCGCGGTGATCGCGGCGGCCGCATGATGCTCGCGAACTTCGCCCTCAACGGCAGCGCGCTCGCCGATACCGGGCGCGCCAATCCGCAGAGCGACGTGACCGTGATCGCGTTCCAGCAATCCTGGAACACCATCGCGCAGGAATGTCAGGAGACTTATGGGCCTGAAGGCGTGGGCTACGTGCAGATCAGCCCGCCGATGGAATCCGTGCAGGGCACGCAATGGTGGACCGTCTACCAGCCGATTAGCTACGATCTGAATTCGCGCTTCGGCACGCGTGAGGAACTCTCGAATATGATCAAGACCTGCGCGGCCAACAACGTGGGCGTGATTGCCGATGTGGTGCTCAACCACACCACCGGTTCCGACGTGTCCTGGGTGGACGACCAGGAAGCGTCGCCGGCACCAAATACAACGGCACCTATGGTCGTTACCCGGCGATGGGCCTGTATAACTTTGCCGAAAGCGGCAACAACCACCAGTACGGCTATACGACCGGCGATTTCCATGATTGCACCAAAACGATCGGCGACTACACGAACGCCAACGAAGTGCAGAACTGCCGATTGAGTTCCATGTGGGACATCAACACCGGCAGCGAACGCGTGCAGGACATCCAGGCAGCGTACCTTGCCGATCTGTGGAACCTTGGCGTTGCCGGATTCCGTATCGATTCGGCGAAGCATATGAACACGAAGGACATCGCCGGCATCAAAAAGGCGTTGTCCCAGAAGATCAGCGTTCCCGCCGATGAGATTCCGTTCAGCCAGGAAGTGATCGCCCATGACGGCGAATCGCAGGAATTCGCCCCGGGCCAGTACGTACGCAACGGACAGGTGACCGAATTCAGGTTCGCCGCGCAGCTGCGTACCGCCTTCTCGGGCAGCATCTCGGGGTTGAAGAACATCGAGTCCGGCAAGCTGCCAAGCGATAAGGCCACCGTGTTCGTGGCCAACTGGGATACGGAACGCAATGGCGAATCGCTGAACCCGGAAAGCGGCGCGGTCTATGAACTGGCCAACGCCTTCATGCTCGGGTACGGCTATGGCAGCCCGAAGATCCTGTCGGACTACTACTTCGACGATTCCACCACCGGCGAGGCGCCAAAGGGCACGACCGCCACACGCACGCCCGATACGGATATGGACAAGGCATGCTCCACATCCAAGACCGCGGAGAAATGGTCGTGGGGTGATTGGATCTGCCAGCCGCGTTGGACCTCCACGCGTGGCATGGTGCGCTTCCACAATGCCACCGCAGGGCAGAAAGTAATCAACTGGCAGAGCAAAGGCTCGAACGTGATTGCCTTCGATCGTGACCGCGAGGCTTCATGGCCATCAATAACCAGTTGACGGATGTCACTGCAACGTTCGCGACCTCGCTGCCGGACGGCGAGTATTGCGATGTATACGCCTCGCGAAGCTGTTCGAAGAAGCTGACGGTTTCCGGCGGTGCAATCACCGTGAAGATTCCGGCACGTAGCGCAGTGGCTACGTACGTGGGCGCGAACAAGGACGCTGAACCCTCTGGCACTGATGAGGTGACCCCTGGGTACGACGACGCCGTCGATCCAAGCAGCATCAACGACAAGACGCTCACCATCTACTACAAGCCCGATGCGAAGTGGGCTGGCGTGGCATACGTCGATTACGCGTATGCCAACGGCACCTATGACAAGGTAGCGCGCATCAGCATGACGGAGGTCAAGGAGACCACTGCGGAAGGCTCCGCTCCAGATGCCGAAGGCTGGTATAAGGCCGACCTGCCGGAAGGCATGAACACGAAGAACGTGAAGTTCCGGTTCACCGACGGCAATGAATCGTTCGATTATCGCGACAACGCTAATGAAACCAGCTATGAGGCGAACGCCGGAACGACCGTGATTGCGGTGAACGGGCATCAGGAGTTGCTGGGCGTGCCGTTCACCCGCACGGCCGGAGGCAATGGCACGGCATTGAATTCCGATGAATCGCAGAATGGCGGCTATGCCACATCCAAGACCACGGTGAGATTGCATTTCGCGCCCACTGAGGCACAGAAAAACGCCACCGGCGTGGTGATCTGGGGATTATCCCGCACCGGTACAACGCTGGACAAGCAATATGTGCCCTTCGATTCCTCACTGAAGGACGGTTTCGGCCAAACGGCTTCGGTCGATCTGGATGGGGATTATCGTCATGTGAGTTTCCGCGTGGTCGCGTCCGAATCCGGTGATGTGAACGCCACTGCGGTTGACGGCACCAAGGTTCCTATGAGGCACGGACCAACGAGGACGACAACACGCGCGGCACCATCGAAGTGTGGGTCAAAGGCGCGAACGGGCAGAACGATCCCACATACGCGGCTCCGGCTGCGAACGACACCACGCCGAATGACCAGAAGAACCCGAAGAAGATCACGGTGAAGATCCACTACTACCGTGGCGACGGTAATTACCAACATTTCGATGCCAATACCGGTGTGTGGCAAGGATGGGACATCTACTCGTGGAACGATGGCGGATCGGGGACCGTGTTCACTTCGCATGACGAATTCGGTGAGGTGGCCACCCTCACCTACACCAATACCGCAGGTGTCAGAGAGATGCCGTTCCTGCTCAGACAGGGCGGTGACGCTTGGATGGACAAGGATCCGTCGGGCTCTGGAAACCGATTCGTCCCATTCACCGCGGTGCGTGTGAAGCCGGGCCAGACCGAGGAAGGCACCGCCGAAATCTGGTTGGTGAACGGCGACGGCCGCATCTACACCCATCCGGTGGCGACCTCCTCCGTGAGCTACGACACTCGGGGCGGCACCGCCTTCAAAGCTGAAACCCTCCCATACGGAGGAGTGGCGACCAAGCCGACCGAAGCGCCGAAGCGCGACGGATACACCTTCACGCATTGGAGCGCCAGCGAGGATGATTCCACCGGCAAATACGATTTCTCGCAGCCGGTATACGGGCGTGTGAAACTGTACGCCCAGTGGAGGCAGGCGCATATCGTGAACCTCGACACCAACGGCGGTGACATTCCGTACAATCCGGAAACCGTCGATGACGGCGGCAATGCGATCGAACCCGAAGTCGCTCCAAGCCGGACGGGCTATACGTTCCGGTATTGGAGCACCAAGCAGGATGGCTCCTCGGGACCCTATAACTTCGACACTCCGGTGATCTCGGACCTCACGCTGTACGCGGTCTGGCAGGAGAAGACCTACACCGTCACCTTCGACACCGGAGGTGGCAGCGCCATCGAAACGCAGACGGTCCCCTGGGGCATAAGGCCAAGCGTCCATCCGCCGACCCGATCTGGAGCGGATACACGTTCGCCGGCTGGGCCTCGGACGCGAACCGGACCAAGGTCCACAACTTCGACGCCGCCGTCGAACAGAACATCACCCTATATGCGGTATGGATGCCCGAAAGCGGAGACTTGGTGCATACCGTGACCTATCACGCCAATTATGTGGGTGACGATCAGGATCATACGGTGGCCGTATTCACCACCACCGGCAACGCGGTGGCCGCACCCGACCCGACCCCGGTGCTGGCCGGATACCGGCTGGACCATTGGAGCACCGATCAGGCCGGAGCCGACACGTATGATTTCAGCGCGCAGGTGACGCAGAATCTCGATCTGTATGCGCAATGGGTCAAGATATACACGGTGAGCTTCAATCTGAACGGCGGCACCTCCGAACCGCTTGACGATCGGATAATTGACGCCGGGCAACAGGTGGCCGCTCCGACTGCGCCGACGCGAAGCGAAACAGTGGACGACAAGACCGTGGACTACAAGTTCCTCGGCTGGGCCACCAAGGAGGAATCCGACAAGGCCGCCCAAAAGGGCGAACGTGCGAGACTGTACGATTTCTCGACTCCGGTGAAGGACGACGTGACGCTGGTCGCGCAGTGGGAGAAGTCGAAGAAATGGACCATCACCTTCGACGTGAACGGCGGTGTTGCTTCCTCGAAGCCTGACGATCAGCATATCTTCGACGGCGACCATATCGTCAAACCGAAGGATCCGACGCGGGACGGCTACACCTTCCAAGGTTGGACCACGGTCAGGAACGACATGCTCGCCAAGAGCGTCGTCTCCTTCGATGAACAGAGGAATTCGCTGATGCCGGTCGACCGTGACGGCGTGCTATACGCGCTGTGGAGCCGAAGCACATCCTCCGCATCCACTGTGTTCAGCGACGTGCGCTGATTTCCGAAAATAGCCCAGAAACAGCCCATTCCGCTGTCCGGCAGCTGTCCAACCTGCCGGCCAGCGGAATGGGCTGTCCATTTGCTGAG
>ENA-OQIR01000861-OQIR01000861.1-human-gut-metagenome-genome-assembly--contig:-NODE-861-length-11856-cov-2.145196_pt1 | contig 11856 bp, 11 predicted proteins | sample MGYA00242580_ERZ504745 | MGnify/ENA primary metagenome ERZ504745 (study PRJEB26092, sample SAMD00036214) | human gut metagenome | host: Homo sapiens | study: EMG produced TPA metagenomics assembly of... | reverse complement strand
CTATGGTTATGTAGGTGCCGGACGAGGCAAAATCAGCCTGTACAAGAAAAAAAGAATGTATTGAAAAGAATATTCCGGAAGAGCAGGCAGTAGAAAAGCTGATTGAACTAATTAAGGCAAACGGAGATTACAAGGAAAAAATAAACTGCAATCTCAAGCAAAAAAATCAGTATTCTGTACTATCAAATGTAATATTACAGAATAGATTTCAAAGAATGAAGCTGCCTCAAAATAGAACTGCGAAAGTAAAAATCTTATAGATTGAAACTTAGAAATAAAAAATCTCCTGCTTTAGTCTTTGCTTATTTCGATATAGGGCTAAAAGCAGGAGTTTTTATGTTATAACTTATAAATTACTTGTACCTGACAAGCATACCCAACAGACTGATTATCAATATTGTTTTATGGATAAGCTCTTTTGTTAAACTTCTTATTTAAATTCATGTATATCAATAAGTTATTGGTAGTTTGAAAAGTTTTATCAGGCAACAATGATAGATTATAAGTAAGTTTATCTCTGTTTTTATTTTGAGATTCTTTCTCTGTTCTTGCTCTTTATAAATAAGAAGCCGCAGGTATAAGCTTTTGTCAATAAAGAACGCGTCAAAACAGAAAAGGTCTTACTTTAAAAGCAATAAACTAAAAGGTTAAAAAAGGGTACGTATCAAACCTCATTTTGAGTAATGATACGACCCTTCTCATCTATAAGTGATGTGTAAGCTTCAAATTAGAGATTCCATCTTTTCCTATAATTTGATTTGATGGTTCATCTTCTATCTTACAGTTTCCTATTTCTGCTTCTCTGCAACTTTCACTGGAACCGACAATATCTCCTTGTATTTTTCTGGAGAATTCAGGACTTCAATAGCTTTATCCAAGTCCTCATCGTCTTTCAGACGTTGCATAACTGCTCCACGCTGATAAAAATATCGGGTTGCTATTTCTTCAGCAATTTGTTCTTTTATCGGTTTTGCAAAATAATCAAGATCACGGTCCAAATTATGATTCAACTTTTGTTCCAAAGCCTTAAACTCCTCTGCTGCCCCTTCCATATAGCCTTCAAATTCGGCAACTTCTTTCAACGTCTTTAAAAGTCCTTCACTCTGACGGTCGTAAGTAAAATTAGCAGCCTTGACTTGTTTCTTAAATTCAGCATAATCAGCATCAGTAATCCGTATCGAATCGACAGAAGTAACAGCAGGATGCGTCAGACAATACTGAGTAACATAATCAAAAATCAAATCATCGTTCATCAAATAGAACAATATATTCGGGAACTTATCCCCTTTCACTTCAATATCCGGACGAATACCTCCACCGTCACGAACTTCACGTCCGGCAGCTGTATGGAATACAGTTGTCAAACTATCAGGGATACGTGCTACCGAACCGTCTGCATTCTTCTTTGCATAATCGATAGCCTGAATGCAACGGCCACTTGGAATATAATATTTAGATGTAGTAACCTTCAATGTACCATTATACGGCAATGGGCGAGTAGTCTGCACCAGACCCTTTCCATAAGTACGTGTACCAATAATCACCGCACGATCCATATCTTGCATAGAACCGCTCAAAATTTCAGAAGCAGAAGCCGTATTACCATTTACAAGCACAGCCAGAGGCATTTCTGTATCTATTGGTTCATTCTGAGTTTTGAATGAACTGGCAGCCTGACGGATTTTTCCTTTCGTCACTACTATTTCTTTTCCTTTCGGAACAAAAAAGTTAATAATTTCTACAGCTTCCTGTAAAGAACCTCCTCCATTATCTCGCAAATCTATTACTAAAGACTTAGCTCCACGCTGCTTTAACTCAATAAATGCCTTTTTCACATCCTTGGCACAATTATCTGTAAAACCAGTCAACGACAAATAGCCTATACTATCCTTAATTATACCATAATAAGGAACCGGATTGTTACGGATATTCTTGCGCGTAATTTTAAACTCCATCACGGTACTATCGTTCTTCAATGGACGAAGCACTTTTAAAACAAAAGAAGTACCCGGTTCACCACGCAAAGCCTCACTTACTTTCGATGAAAATTCCTGAGGTTTCATATTTCCTCTCAGCATTTCCTTTCCACCAACCGAAAGAATAATATCGCCCGCCTTTACACCAGCTTCTGCAGCCGGCATACCTTCAGTCGGTTCCACAATGGCAATACGATCTTTTTTCTTATAATATCGTATAGCAGCTCCGATACCACCATACTTCCCGTAATCATTTCTTTCAGACTGTTGATACCTCCTCCGGATAATACTCGGTATATGGGTCGGTCAGAGCCAGCATACCGTTAACCCCATTTTGAATCATTTTTCAGGATCGATAGTATCTACATAAAATAAATCCAGCTCCTTAAAAATAGAATTGAAAATATCCAGATTCTTTGATATCTGAAAATTACGGTCATCATCTTTAAAGCTGGAAAGTCCCAGACCAAGAAAAATGATAAAAGCTCCAATCAGCGTTCTTTTTGTATTCATAGTTATCATGATTTTAGCTTGCAAATAAACATATTATTCTGCTCAAGCCTGCAAGACGGACTCAATATTTAACTTTATTTCGTTCCATTTCTTCTTTGTCAGGGCTGTTCCCACTGTCTGAATAACATACCCAGCCAAAATGGAGCTTATCTGTGCACACTTTTCAAGTGAATAGCCACATGTAAGACCATATAAGAAACCTGCTGCATAAAAATCGCCAGCCCCCGTTGTATCAACTACTTTCTTGACAGGGAAAGGATTTACACGAATAACCTCAGTACCTTTTTTTACCAATGAACCACTTTTACCTGTTTTTATGACTACAATGCTGCATTTAGATGATATTTCCTGTAAAGCTTCTTCAGGTCCTTTACCCGTATAGGCGCGTGCTTCGCTTTCATTAGCAAATACAATATCCACATATTTTGTAATCAACATATCGAAAAACTCACGCTCGGCCTCAACCACATTGTAGCTAGCCATATCAAGACAGATTTGCAAACCAGCCTCTTTTGCTAATTGCATGGCACGTACAATAAGATCATGATCCTGCAACAAATAACCTTCAATATAAAAATAGGAATAACCTTCGAACATTGAACGCGACAAGTCATCAGCACAAAGTTTGGCTGATGCTCCCAAATATGTACCAAAAGTACGTTCACCACAAGGTGATACAAATGTGGAAGCAACTCCCGAAGGCAGTCACATTTCAACAAAGAAGTTTCTATTCCTCTTTTTCTTAATGTCCGCTCAAAAATTGTCCGAATTCATCTGTACCAATTTTCCCAATAAATCCAACTTCTGCGTCCAGCCCTGCAAGTGCACATATTGTATTAGCTGCTGCTCCTCCAGTTGCCCGATGAAGTTTCTGCCCAGCTGTCTTAGTACGTATATTAAATAATGTGTCCTCGTCTATTAACTGCATACTTCCTTTAGGCAAATTCAGGTCATTTAGCACCTCATCACTATCGATTAAGACCAAAACATCGACCAAAGCATTGCCCATTCCAATAATTTTATCCATTTATCAATATTTTTTTTGCAAAGATATTGCATATTTCAAAATATCCTACTACCTTTGCCACGCAATTGAGAAAAACCTTCTTCAGTAGCTCAGTCGGTTAGAGCATCTGACTGTTAATCAGAGGGTCGTTGGTTCAAGTCCAACCTGAAGAGCAAAAAAGTTCGTTCACAAGACGAACTTTTTTGTAACCTAAAAATAAAAATAATCATGGACGATTCAAACTCGCGAACGTGCACAAGTAGTATTAAGGGTCAGTAGAAATTTCGTGGGGATTATTTTTTATACTCGTAAAGTATTGCTTACTTCGCATTATGAAAAACGATTATTTGAACATGCTAGCCAGCCTCGTGTTGCCGGCTCAGATATTAGATTACTTTCTTATCTCTGGAGTTGAACAAACCTCTCAAGAGATTCATATTAGTCTGGATGAAAAGATGAATCCCAAGTTAAGCAATGACGAACATTTTGAATCCAAAGGTTTTATGGAAGCTGTTAATGTGACAGACTTTCCCATACGGGACCATAAGGTAATCCTCAAGATCAGACGTCGTCGTTGGACGGACTTGCGCACAGGTAAAAGTTTCAGTATTCCCATCGACCTCGATGTTGTAGCCAAGGGAACCAGATACTCCAAAGAATTTGGGGCTTTTTTAAAAGAAACGTATGGAGACATCCCCAGTGACCTGCCGTACGCTTGAGGAATTCTATCATATAGATGGTCATACATTTGAAAAACAGTACAAGGAGGTCCTCAGCGGATATCGTAATTGGGAACAGTTATCCCATGCCGGTGAATGGATGCTGTTTCCGGAAAATATGGGACCGTATCTGGCGATTGACGAGACCTCACTCTCCAACGGTGAACTTTACACCTTTGTAACCAACCGTGATGCCTGTACGAGAGAGTGCTCCCTGGTAGCTGTCGTGGCAGGAACTAAATCAGAGGATGTAATAGCTGTACTGCAACGAATTGACGAGGAAAGCCGTTATGCCGTTAAAGAAGTGACGCTTGACCTTTCAGACTCCATGCGCAAGATTGTACGGACTGCATTTCCTGAAGCCAGCCGTGTGATAGACCGTTTTCACATTCAGAAATTAGCTTGTGATGCCGTGCAGGAATTACGCATCAAACACCGTTGGGATGCCATACAGCAGGCCAATGAGGAAATGGAAGAAGCTAAGCGGAAGAACGAAGATTATGTCCCATACCGATATTCCAATGGCGACACCCGTAGGGAATTACTTATACGCTCCCGGTATCTGCTTTTCAAGTCAGCTGATAAATGGACGGAAAAACAGAAGCAAAGGGCAGCAATCCTATTTGAGGAATACCCTGACATCAAAAAGGCATACGGTTTGTGCCATTCCCTGCGGATGATTTTCTCTAAGAACACCATAAAGGACGCTGCACGTCTGGCTATGGCACGATGGTATAATAAAGTAGAAGAAGCAGGGATGCATTCTTTTAATGTCATTGCTGCTACTTTCTATGAGCACTATGATGAAATACTGAATTTCTACAACCATCGTTCTTCAAATGCGATGCAGAATCGTTCAATGCAAAAATTAAACTGTTCAGAGCAAATCTAAGAGGAGTAGCTGATAAGAAGTTCTTTTTATTCCGCATTGCGAAGCTATATGCGTATCCCCACTAAATTTCTACTGACCCAGTATTAACCTTCTCCTCCGGGAGTAAGCGAGGTTTTGAATCCATTTATTCCTTGCTCACACCACCGGCGGATACAAAATAAGAAGAGGAGCAACGCAATGAGAAAGTATCTTTACAGTGAAACAGGAGGTTTCGTAGAAAAAAACAACTGGCTTCCTAACTGCTGGGTAAATGTAGAATGCCCTACCGATGATGATTTCAAATTTTTAAGAGAAGATCTAAAAGTTCCAACTTCCTTTTTAAACGATATAGCCGATACCGACGAACGTCTCGTACAGATACAGAAGGGAATTGGCTACTTACCATTTTACGTATACCCGTACAAACACCTAATCAGAAGGTGCCATACACAACTGTACCCATTGGTATTATTACTAACAATGAAATTATAGTATCCATCTGCTACCATTCAACCGAAATGATACCTGATTTCATTCAGCATATCTGCCGTAAATCAATCAATATTCCGAATAAATACGAGCTGATCTTACGCATTATCTATTCATCAGCTGTATGGTTTCTAAAATATTTAAAGCAGATAAACAACGAAGTAAGCATGGCAGAAAAGGAATTAGAGCAAAGTATCAGAAATGAAGACTTGCTCCGATTAATGAATCTGCAGAAGACATTGGTATACTTCAACACTTCCATCCGCGGAAATGAAGTCATGGTAGGGAAGTTACAAAACATTTTCAATGAGAAAGATTACCAAAATCCAGAACTGACAGACGACGTCCTGATTGAACTGAAACAGGCTCACAATATGGTAAATATCTACAGCGATATCCTGACCGGAACAATGGACGCCTTTGCATCAATCATATCGAATAACGTAAATACCATCATGAAACGTATGACAAGTCTGTCTATCATTCTGATGTCCCTACACTGATAGCCAGTTTCTACGGTATGAATGTCGACATACATATAGAAGAAGTTCCACATGCTTTTTCCATCATTGTTTTTTCATCGATCTTCCTATCGGCCATGGCTTTCATCATTTTCCGCAGAATAAAATGGTTCTAACCGAACATACCAAGAACCTTTATACAACTATAAATAAACTAAGAAAATGAAAATCGTATTATTAGAATCATTGGGAATCAGCGAATCATCCCTGCAACGCCACATAGCTCCACTAACAGAAGCCGGGCATGAATTTAAGGCCTATCCTAAAAATACCGATCCAGCAGTTCAAATAGAAGAAGCTAAAGATGCCGACATTATTATGATAGCCAACATGCCGTTGAGAGCAGAAGTTATCAACAGCTGTTCAAACTCAAATATATTGACGTTGCATTCACAGGTGTAGACCATGTTGATCTTGAAGCAGCCCGCGCCAAAGGAATACAAGTAAGCAATGCTGCAGGATATTCTACACAATCGGTAGCAGAGCTGGCCCTTTGCATGATGATTTCCTTACTCCGAAACGTACCTCAGGTATCTGAACGCTGTCGGGAAGGAAGGACAAAAGACGGCCTGGTAGGATGTGAACTGAGAGGAAAGACTGTCGGTATCGTAGGAGCAGGAGCCATCGGAACACGTACAGCCGAACTGTGCCACGCTTTCGGATGTACAATTTTAGGTAACAAACGTCATGTAACGGGTAATGAACCTTCCTTCATTCATTTCGTAACATTGGATGAACTGCTGGAACAATCAGACATCGTATCACTTCACTGTCCGCTCACTCCCGAAACTCATCACCTGATTAATGCAGAACGTATCAGCAAAATGAAACAGGGAGCTTATTTAATAAATACAGCCCGTGGAGGAGTAATTGATTCGGAAGCACTAGCCCAAGCCTTAAACGAAGGATATCTAAGCGGAGCCGGAATCGATGTATTCGAAAATGAACCTCCACTCGATACAAATCATCCGTTACTGCATAGTAAAATACAATTGTAACTCCGCATATAGCCTTCGCTTCTGCCGAGTCAATGGAAGCGCGGGCAGAAATTGTATTCCAAAATATCAAAACATGGCTGGAAGGAAAACAGCAAAACATTATCTTATAAAACAGAATACTAGATACCAACTTGAAGAACACTCAAGCTGATATCTAGTATACTATATCCATAGGCTCATCCCTATTTACACTATTTAATATCATGTAAGACAAAGAATTACAACGATTTAATTAACTTTGCAATAATACACCTTGGAGAAACCTTACAATAGCATATTTTACACAATACTTATCGAATAAAAACCTAACAATACCATGAAAAAAGAATGCTTGATTTTATCTGCCCTAATAAGTACTGCCAGCGCCTTCTCCCAGCATAAAGCTCCTAATATCATCTTTATACTATGCGACGATATGGGATATGGCGATCTGGGCTGTTATGGACAAAAACTAATCAATACCCCTCATATCGACCAAATGGCAGCAGAAGGGATGCGTTTTACACAAGCATACGCAGGAAGTCCTGTAAGTGCTCCTTCACGTGCAACCCTGATGACCGGGCAACATAGCGGCCACACTCACGTACGAGGTAACAAGGAATACTGGCCCCAGTCGCAGTCGTAACCTACGGAGAGAACCAAGATTACGCAGTTGTCGGTCAGGAACCATACGATTCAGCTCATGTTATCCTCCCCGAAGTCATGAAGAAGAACGGATACACAACCGGTATGTTCGGCAAATGGGCAGGAGGCTACGAAGGCTCCTGGTCTACTCCCGACAAACGAGGCGTAGACGAATTCTACGGATACATATGTCAGTTCCAGGCACACTTATACTATCCCAATTTTCTGAATCGCTATAGCCGTTCGAAAGGCGACAAGGAAGTGAAACGTATCGTACTGGAAGAAAATATCAAATACCCGATGTTTGGTGACGACTATTTCAAACGCCCGCAATATTCGGCAGACCTTATTCATCAAGAGGCACTGAAATGGCTGGACGCACAAACTGGAGAGCAACCGTTCTGCGGCATTTTCACATACACCCTTCCCCATGCAGAACTGGCACAACCACACGACTCCATCTTTAACGATTATAAAAAGAAATTCTTTACCGACAAGACATGGGGCGGCGAAAAAGGATCACGATATAATCCTTCTGACCACACTCATGCACACTTTGCCGGTATGATTACCCGTTTGGACAGCTACGTAGGAGAAATTCTGAAAAAGCTCAAAGAAAAAGGAACTGGATGAAAATACCATCGTTTTCTTTAGCAGTGACAACGGGCCTCACGAAGAAGGAGGAGCCGATCCTGAATTCTTCGGACGGGACGGCAAGCTAAGAGGCCTGAAGCGCCAATGCCATGAAGGAGGCATCCGTATTCCATTCATCGTACGCTGGCCAGGACATATTGCAAGCGGAACAACCAACGACCACCAACTTGCTTTTTATGATATCCTGCCCACTTTCTGCGACTGATAGGTGACAAAAAGTTCCCAGGTAAGAATAAAGATCATTTCGACGGAATATCCTTCGCCCCTACCCTTCTAGGGAACGACAAAAAACAGAAAGAACATGAATTCCTATACTGGGAGTTCCATGAAACCGATCAGATGGCAGTACGTATGGGCGACTGGAAACTTATCATCAAGAAAGGAATCCCATCACTATACAACTTGAAGGAAGATCTGCATGAAGATCACGATGTAGCCAGTCAAAATCCGTCAATAGTAAAAAAAATGTTAGAGGTCATCCAGCGTGAACACCAACCCAGCGACCTCTTTAAAGTAACATTACCTACTTTCTAACATAATTCATATCTGATACACTTAAAAAATAATCCCCTCACTTAGCTTTACACTCCAAAGTTAAGCTAATGTGAAGGGATTTTTTACAACCATTTTTAAATAAAAAGGACATTCAGGCTTCTTCCAAAGCCCCAATATTTCTATCAGTCATTACTGTTTTTCTTCCGGAGTCATTTTCGTTTCATACTCCTTAATCCATTGTTCCATCTGCTTATTAATAGTTTCACGCTGTTCTTCATAAGTAGCTTCTGAAACAAATTTCAAAGTGTGAAATTTATTCAAGACATCAGCAGATACCATTGCTATCTTAATATCATCAGCAACCGTTACCGTATCACCTGCGGCTATAGGGTTCCCTTCAGCCTTTCCGGTAAACGAGGCACAATCCAAATTATTTCCTTCCGTATCCGTTACAAAGCAATATGTAAAAAGATAACGTCCTGATATGTCTTCCGTAGCAACAACCTGATATTTCAGCTCAACTTTCAGTTCGTCGAACATGAACGAATTGAAAGTAAAAGAAGGTAATTTAATATCCGTAATAGTTACATCCGATACAACTTTATAAGGCAAGCCCTCCGTTTCCTGATAACTTACAACCTTCCCAATCAACTTATCAGCCAGTGTCTTTCCTTCTTCCTTGCTTTTCTCCGAAAGATCCATTGCCAGTTTAACCACTTTCTCAACTGTTTCCTGATCTTGCGAATACCCACTTGACTTACCTATTTCTGATACCTGAGTACAAAAATCCAATCCCTGCTTTTCATAATATGCAGGAATTTCACCCAACATACCTTCCGAAGAAGATGTGCTTCCACCACAAGAAGATAAAATCAATGCAACAATAGAACATGCTGTTGTTCCTAATACTCTCATATACATATGCCTTTATTTTTATGTTATTAGCTTTCCACCCCAGTTCACCCGCTCCATATTGAGCAAGCAAACTTCTCTTTATTGCTGTTTTTGCAAATTAACAAATAAAACTGATTACTATTTGTCACCTAAAAAGGTGATTATTTTTTTAAATCATAAGTAAAATCTTCCTGATAAAGAAATAATGGAAATAAAAGCCGTATATTTGCTCTCAGAACATTCACGGCTAAACACTATGAAAAAAATATACCGCTATTTACTGTTGATACTGCTATTATCGGGAATCTGTCCGCTCCATTCAGAAACAATACCAGCCGACACATTGCTGATGAGGTATATGAACGTGCAGCCAGCTTAATGGAAAAAGGTGAACTTGATCAAGCCCAGCAGACTTTCGACAGTGCCTTTGCCATGCCCGAAGCAAAACAATCTCCTGTATACCCCATCCTATTGAATGAACAAGCTACCCTTATGTCGTACGTAGGGAAAGATAACGAAGCCTTCAACATGAAAAAAAGTGTTCTTCCTTATCTGCCACAAATCAAAGATCTGGAAAAACACATCAGTGTATACAATGACCTTGCTATCTTTTATCGCCGGCAGCACATGAACGACTTAACCATTTACTACTACAATAAGGCCCTCGATGCTGCCCTAAAATACAAAGACGAAGGATGGATTACACATATTTACAACAACGTTCTATATTTTACTTCAACATACGTCTGTTAAACGAAGCCGAAAAATATACAGATCTGGCCGCCCAGCATGCACAAGACAGCAATGACATATTTGTAGCATTCCATACCTGGCAGCTTCGTAGCGGCATTAAAGTTGAAGTAAACAAGCTGGACGAAGCAGAATATTCAATCCGAAAAGCCTGGGAAATAGCCAGTCAAGCCGGCAATAACTCCACGACATGGAAAATAAGATGTATGCCCTCATTATTAAGAATATTCGAAAAGAAAGAGCAAGCAGATTCGGTAAACTGGTATCTTCAGCTTGGAGACAAGCTTCTGAAAGAAATTCCATCTTCCGGAATCGCAGCCATTGGCTATATTCAGGTACGTGCCAGTATGGAGATGAAAAGGGGAAACTATGCAAAAGCCCTTCAAGATCTGTTGTGGCTGCGTAAAAGGAACACAGGCAGCGAGCCTAAAACACTACTGACACAAATAGCCCAATGTTACGATGCTGTAGGGAACAAGCAACTGGCATATATATACATGGACAGCGCACGTATGTGGACAGACACGCTAGCACAGCATAATCTGACTCAGAAAATGGCAGAACTTAATGTCAAGTTCCAGACTCAGGAAAAAGAGCTGCAAATCAGCAAACTGGAACAAGAGAAACTGGCACATCAAGCTTTCCTGCTCAAAGCCTCCGTATGCGTCGGATGCCTGCTGGTTATCGTATTGATAGTTATACTGACATTGCACTACAAAAAAACGAATGGCAGAAAGAAAGATCAAACTGCTTCAGCAGGAAAATGAGCTGAATGCAGCGCGACGCTACATAGAAGGCCTGGAAGAAGAATGCAAATATTTTGCCAAAGAGTTGCACGACGGCATTGCCAACGATCTGCTAGGATTACAAATGAAAATAGAGAATACCACAAATTCTGACAACGTACAGGAACTAGGTACGCTCATCAAAGAGGTAAGAAACAATGTACGTAATATTTCCCATGAGCTGATGCCTCCCGAATTTGAGCATTTAAGTCTGGATGAAATATTATATCAATATGCCGACAAATTAAGTGAAAATACAGGCATACAAGTCACATATACATCCGGTTCGTGCAACCCGATACCGAATGAAACAGCATACGAATTATACCGTATAGTTCAGGAAATCACCATGAATATTGTCAAACACGCCAATGCACACTGTATTTCCGTCAGCCTTTATGCTGAGCACGAAAAGCAATATACATTGAAAATAACCGACGATGGTACTGTAACTACCCCTCATAAAGCAAACAGCAGAGGAATAGGACTTCGGACTGTAAACGACCGTGCCAAAGCAATCGACGGTACTATCCAAAGAGAATCGTCTGAGAACAACAATAT
>ENA-OQIR01000860-OQIR01000860.1-human-gut-metagenome-genome-assembly--contig:-NODE-860-length-11857-cov-4.830691_pt1 | contig 11857 bp, 18 predicted proteins | sample MGYA00242580_ERZ504745 | MGnify/ENA primary metagenome ERZ504745 (study PRJEB26092, sample SAMD00036214) | human gut metagenome | host: Homo sapiens | study: EMG produced TPA metagenomics assembly of... | reverse complement strand
AACACGCTTCGCGATGCAGGAAATATGAACCTCCTTGTGCAATGCCCAAGGAGTATCGTTTGCTTCGCAAACTTAATTTATGCTAATCGCATAATTCGCGCGGTATATCTCGGGTTTTCTGTTGCCAAGCATCCGTAAGAAGCTGCCAGTGGCAGGTTCTGTAGGTGACCTTCGCTCACAAAAAACACCTCGCGGGATATTACCAGTGAACAGTAACCAAAAATTAAATTTGCAAGGACTCTCAGAATATGTTAGAATGATTTCACTAAATAAAGCATTAAAGGATTTTCAAAAATAAAGAGGTTTTACACAAAGGAGGATTTCTATTATGTATATTACATGTCTTGACGTAGAGGGCGTACTGGTACCTGAAATCTGGATCGCATTTGCAGAAGCAAGCGGAATCCCGGAGCTGAAGAAAACCACACGTGATGAACCGGACTATGATAAGCTGATGAACTGGAGACTTGGTATTCTGAAAGAGCATGGTCTTGGACTGAAAGAGATCCAGGATGTGATCGCAAAAATTGATCCGCTTCCAGGCGCAAAGGAATTCCTGGATGAACTTCGTTCTTTCTCTCAGGTAATTCTGATCAGCGATACTTTCACACAGTTTGCAGCACCGCTCATGGAGAAGCTTGGCAGACCTACCTTATTCTGCAACACTCTTGAAGTTGCAGACAACGGTGAGATCACAGGCTTTAAGATGAGAGTGGAACAATCCAAGTTAACTACTGTAAAAGCTTTACAGTCTATCGGATTCGATACCATTGCAAGCGGTGATTCCTACAATGACCTGGGTATGATCCAGGCAAGCAAGGCAGGATTTCTCTTCCGCAGTACAGACAAGATCAAGGCAGATTATCCGGAGATCCCGGCATACGAAGAATATGACGAACTGCTGGCTGCAATCAGATACGCCATGAAATAATCTTAGAGCGTGTCTGAAAAAGGCTTTCTGCAATTGCCAAAAAAGCCACCATACAGGTCAAATCATTCCTGTATGATGGTTTTTATTTTGTGCTTCCATTACTGTTGTTACTCTGTTATACCCATACATTACATCTCAAACGCCTTTTTTATACTGTCATAATGCAGGAATTTCCCTTCTGCTGCAAAGGCTTTGATCTCATCAACAGTGGCAAACATATATCCGTCTGTTTCCTCTGTCTGCAGGTGCAGGTCACTCTCATCAATATCCATGACAAAACGGTACACATCCACGAAGTAGTTATCTCCCTCACCCGGATTCTCTCTCTTATAAGTAAACAGATATCCGCCTTCCGCATTTCGTACATCCAGTCCTGTTTCTTCTTTTACTTCACGAAGGACAGCCTCGCAGGATTCCTCACCTGCCTGGGCTGCACCCCCTGATACTTCCCACCAGCCGGGAGCCATGCCTTGGTCATCACACGTTTGGTGATCAGGAATGTACCATCTGGTCTGCCGACGACACCAAGTACGGTCAGGTGATACTCCCCGTCCTTCAGACACCAGTCATTTCTTTTCATTGTGCGTCCTGTCGGTTTCTTATTTTCATCATAAATATCCCAAAATTCCATTTTTAATTATCTCCCTGTAAAATTACTGTCTGCCTGTAACTTTATACATAATATCATTTTGCCGGTCTTATTGCAAATATATACTGATCTTACAGTTGTGCTGTCAGGAAAGCGGGTTACTGTTCACTCCGTTCACAGTAACGTAGCCAAAATTCATTCCAGATTGCTGCGGCAATGGAATTTTGGCTTGTATGTCTCGGGATTTTGGCATATTCATGCCAAAACACCTCGCGGGACAGTGGTGTGTGAACAGTAACGAAAGCGGGACGGAGAAATATTCACAAAATTTTCGCGCAGCAGTGCCGAAATATCTCTGAATCCCATACATTCGTGCATTGAAATTAGAACAATTATTCAGTATAATTATAGTTAATAACTGTGGCCATACAGCTGCAGTCACTTAAAGGAGGAATATCATTATGGCAACATGGAAAAATCTCGACACTCTTGCTTCCTACAGCAAACTTGCCGAACTGAAAGGTCATGTAAATATTGCAGATGCCATGGCAGGCGAGAAAGGTGCTGAACGTGTAAAGAAATACAGCACACCGATGGCAGCCGGCTTAACTTACAACTACGCTGCAAAACAGGTTGATGAGACAGTTCTGGATGCACTTGCAAAACTGGCAGATGAGGCTGAGCTTATTGACAAATTCCAGGAATTATACAACGGTGCTGTGATCAACACAGGAGAGAAACGTATGGTTCTTCATCACCTTGCACGTACACAGCTTGGCGAAGACGTAGTAGTTGATGGTGTCAACAAACGTGAATTCTACGTTGCACAGCAGAAGAAAGCCGCAGACTTCGCAAATAAAGTTCACGCAGGTGAGATTACTAACGAAAACGGCGAGAAATTCACAACTGTTGTACAGATCGGTATCGGTGGAAGTGATTTAGGTCCTCGTGCATTATATATTGCTCTTGAGAATTGGGCTAAAGCAAACAACACATCCAAGATGGAAGCTAAATTTATCAGCAACGTAGATCCTGATGACGCAGCTGCTGTTCTTGCTTCCGTAGACCTTGCTCATGCTCTGTTCATCGTTGTATCCAAATCCGGTACAACTCTTGAAACACTGACAAATGAAGCCTTCGTAAAGAATGCTCTGGTTAAAGCAGGATTAAACCCATCCAAACATATGCTTGCCGTAACAAGCGAGACATCACCTCTGGCAAAGAGCGAAGATTATCTTACAGCAATTTTTATGGATGACTATATCGGCGGACGTTACTCTTCCGTTTCCGGTGTAGGCGGTGCGATCCTTTCTCTTGCTTTCGGTCCTGAAGTATTTGCACAGATCCTCGATGGAGCTGCTGCCGAGGACAAGCTTGCTACAAATAAAAATATCCTTGAGAACCCGGATATGCTGGATGCACTGATCGGTGTTTATGAGAGAAACGTACAGGGATATCCTGCTACAGCAGTTCTCCCATACTCTCAGGCATTAAGCCGTTTCCCTGCACACTTACAGCAGTGTGATATGGAATCCAATGGTAAATCCGTAAACCGTTTCGGTGAACCTGTAGACTATGTAACAGGACCTGTTATCTTCGGTGAACCAGGTACAAACGGACAGCATTCCTTCTATCAGTTATTACATCAGGGAACTGACATCGTTCCGCTTCAGTTCATCGGCTTTAAGAAGAGCCAGCTTGGTGTAGATGTAGATATCGAGAACAGCACAAGCCAGCAGAAACTCTGTGCAAACGTTGCTGCTCAAATCGTAGCATTTGCATGCGGTAAAAAGGATGAGAACCTGAACAAGAACTTCAAGGGCGGACGTCCTTCCAGCATCATCACAGGTGAAGAACTTACACCTGCATCTCTGGGTGCATTACTTGCTCACTTCGAGAACAAGATCATGTTCCAGGGATTTGTATGGAACTTAAACAGCTTCGACCAGGAAGGTGTTCAGCTTGGTAAAGTCCTTGCAAAACGTGTTCTTGCACATGACACTGACGGAGCACTGAAAGTATACAGTGACCTGTTAAACATCTGATTTCATCAGAAAGCAAAAAATACACAAGCCAAGATCCAACCGCAAAAAGCGGTTTCAAACTATAGCACTCCTCTTCAATAATACATTCAGGAGGAGTGCTACAAGAAAGGATCCTGCCCGAAGGCTTTGTTATGTTATAGGAACATTACGAAGTAATTTCCTATAACATAACAAAATCATCATACAGAACTCCGATAAATATTATCAGGAAGTTCCTTATGATGATTTTTCTGTTTTCTTTTCTAATTCTCTTCTAACTTCTTAACAAACTCTGCTTTCGGCAATGGTCTGGAATAATAGAATCCCTGAATATTGTCACATTCCATTTCTTTCAGAAGTTCAACCTGATCTGCAGTCTCCACACCTTCCGCAACCACCTTCATGCCAAGTCCATGTGCCAGGATGATCACCTGCTGCACGACCCTTCTTCTTCTGCTGGTGAATACAGTCAATCAGACTCTTATCAATCTTCAGTGTATTAAACGGTAATTCACTCAATGTGATCAGTGAAGAATATCCTGAACCAAAATCATCCATGTGCAGTGCAAATCCTGAATTTACCAGTTTCTCTGTAAAATCTCTGATCATAACATTATTCAGAGTAGCTGTTTCCGTCAGTTCAACAGGCACACAGGAAAACGGGATCCCATTCTCCTCTACAATCTTCATATAACGTTCAACAATATCGGAATGATGGAGGCTTGTACGCGACAGATTTACAGAAATCGGAATCAGCTCCTGCCCCTTCTCCATCAGTTCACGCTGAAATTCGCAGACATACCGGAATATGTATTCATCCAGCTTCACGATCAGTCCGTCCTTTTCATATAACGGGATGAAATCTCCGGGCATTACCATGGAACCATCCGGATTGATCCATCGCACCAGTGATTCCGCTCCTGTGATCTTTTCTGTTTTTACATCATATTTCGGCTGGAAATATGCCACAAATTCTTTATTTTTAATCGCAGATTCAAATCTGTTCTCCAGCAAACGGTCCTGCATCTGCTTCTGTTTCATTTTCTCTGTATAATAGGCAATGTTACACTCATAGTTATCGCGGATACTTCTGATTGCCATAAATCCTCTGTCACAGATTACAGAAACAGGTAAAGATTTATCAATATCCTGATAAACTCCATATTTGACCATAAGATTGGGAACAGGTGCATGCTCTGCGATTTCTTCTTCTATCTTTGTCACTGTTTCCAAAGACAGATCACAGTCATCACACGTCATACATACGAACTGGTCACTCCCATATCTGGAAACCAAACCTGTTTTCAGCATTTTTGTATAAGTTCCTGCCAGATAGCAGAGGATTTCATCTCCTACTTTCTCCCCGTAACTGCTATTGATCAGTTTGAAATCCCTGATGTCAGCAATTACAAGATGAAATTTCTCCCCCGGTCTGGTTTTCAGAAAAGATTTTGCATGATAGAAAAACGCCTGTCTGGTATAAACTCCGGTGAGCTCATCATGTTCTACTGCAGTCAGTGCCATTACGGACTCCCTCAGCTTGATCACACTGTTGATCCTGCCCATTACAAGTTTAAAGTTATAGGGCTTCGGAATAAAATCAACTGCACCAAGATCTAGGCATTGAAGTTCTACATCTTTTGAATTACTTCCGGTCATAACGATAACCGGTATGGTTGACAGAAATTTATCTGTGTTTCTGCGTCTGAGGAATTCAAATCCATCACACACAGGCATACAGATATCCAACAGCACTACTGATAATTCTCTGTAATGCTCGGAAAGAAGTTCCAGTCCTTCTTCCCCGTTTTCTGCGAGAAAAACATCAAATTTCTCTTCCAGAAAAGAAGAGAGGATATCTCTGTTTAATTCATTATCTTCTACGACCAGGATTTTTCTTTTGGACGGTAATTCCCCCGGTTCCAACAGTTTTGCATTGTCAGAATCTTTTCTCATACTTCTTTTGTACTCCTCACACACAATTTCCAAAGCAAAGCACCTCCGGATATCCGAACCGGAGATGCTCAAATTATTATAGTAACCAATCTGTTATCTGCAACCGTCCAGCCATTATGGGAATATACTATACTTAAACGTTACAGGCAGACATAATGTCTACGTATCTTAACTCTTTGAGTTTACATTATTTTGCATAATCTTTCAAGTCTTATTCTGCCAGTTGACATGATTTTGCCACGACTTTATTATGGAAATTTCGCGCTCTGATGGACTGGATTAAGATGCATTATTTACGAGGACTGCTCTATACTTTTACAATGTACGGAATTTTTATATGCTGACAGTATAAACAGAGGCAGAAATGTTTCCACAAATAATCCTGCTTCAAACATTTCTGCCTCTGTTGTCCTGTCTGTAAATCTTTAAAAATAATATTCTTCTGAATAAATCCTCAGATCCTCTTTTGTCCATTCCCCACCTTCAATATGAAAGCTGTTCAATACCGGATAGTCCGCCATCAGTGACAGGATCAGATAACTTGCCTTTGAATCAAAAGCAAGACGGATATCCTCCACTGACGGACGGGATGGAGAAGACGGATGGGAATGCCAGTTTCCCAGCGGTTTCAATCCATTGGCACGCATATCCCTGATCGCATTTATCTGATCTCTGGATCCAGGGTGAAGTGATCTTCTGCATGATCTTTATTCTCCAGAAAATATACCTTTCGGATTTCCCTTCCCTCCCCGGTTTCCACTCCGGCCAAAAGCCCGCAGGCTTCCTCCGGAAGATGCTCTTTTGCATAATTAACGATCTCATCATAGAGATGATCTCTCATTCTTATTATAGCCATACTTTTCTCCTGTTTTGCATCAGGTTTTTCTTGTATTTACTGCTCATCTCTTGTGGCAAATCGGCCTGCTGTTTCCTCACAGACCTCCTGCTCGTAGTCGATCGGTTCCAGGATTGTCGGATGATCTCCGCATACTGCACAGTCATGAGTATCCTTCGGCAGTTTAACCTTATGGAATTCCATTGTCAGCGCATCAAAAGTCAGAAGATATCCTGTCAGAAGATCGCCTACACCGATCAGATACTTGATTGCTTCCATTGCCTGCAAGGAACCGATGACACCTCCCATTGCTCCGATGACACCTGCCTGCTTACAGGTAGGAACTGCATCCTTGGGCGGCGGATTTTTGAATACGCAGCGGTAACATGGACCTTCCCCGGGTACATAGGTCATCAGCTGACCTTTAAAACGAATGATACCTGCATGGGAAAATGGTTTTTTCTCCAGTACACATGCATCATTGATCAGAAATTTTGCCGGGAAATTATCAGTTCCGTCAATAATAAAATCATATTCTCGAATCAGTTCGCGGATGTTGGATGCGTCTACGAACATCCGGTAAGTTTTTACTTCCACATCCGGATTCATGGCATTCATGGTTTCCTTTGCTGATTTTACCTTTGCTTTTCCGATATCTGCTGTGCTGTGGATGATCTGTCTCTGCAGATTGGAAAGATCTACCTCGTCCGCATCCACAATACCGATTGTTCCCACACCTGCTGCTGCCAGATACATTGCCGCAGGTGCACCAAGACCGCCTGCACCGATGATCAGTACTTTTCCTTTCAGGAGCTTCTTCTGTCCCTTTGCCCCCACTTCTTTTAAGATGATGTGACGGGAATAACGCTCGATCTGTTCATCTGTCATTGCCATTTAGCATCCACCTCCCATGAAATACAGAAATTCTACATTGTCTCCCTCTTTTAATACGGTAGACTCTTTATCCTCTGATGCAACAAATTCTTCATTAATAGAAACGGTTACATATTCCGGCATCTCTACATTTTCCTGTGCGATCAGTTCCGGAAGTGTCAGTCCGTCTTTTACTTCTTTTTTCTCTCCTGCTACTGTGATAAACATATTTTTCTCCTTTATGCCTGCTCTCTTTTTAGAGTAATCCTTCAATCCAGCTGTTTAACTCTGCCTGTTTCAATGCTCCTGTTTTCCGGTCTTTCGCCTGTCCGTCTTTAAAAAGGATCAACGTCGGATTTGCCTGCACTTCATACTGCTCTGCCAGCTCCACATCAAAGTTCGTATTTACTTTATATACTTTAATCTTATCCTCATAATCGTCTTCCGCATTTCCGAGAACCGGTGCCAGCTTTTTACACGCCACGCAGGAATCTGAATAAAAATCCACCAGAACCGGAAGTTTTTCCTTCAGGACTTTCTCTTCAAAATCCGTCTTGCTTACCCGTACTGCCATCAGTCTTCCACCTTTCTTACATACATGGTGTAAGTACCATCTTCATTATCGGTTAATTTCAGTACCTTATGCCCTTCTTCTTTCATGCTGCGCGGAACATTCTGCACTGGTTCGCCATCGTTCATGCGGACAGCCAGAATCTCTCCATCCTCCAGTTCTTCGATTGCTACTTTTGCCTTCACGAATGTCAGGGGGCATACTTTATCGGTAATATCAACCTCATCGGTTACTTCAAAATCTAATTCAGCCATTATGTTCTCCTTTCACTGTCCTTCATACGCATCTTTCAGCTGACTGCGGAAATCTTCTTCTCCCACACGCTGCAATGTTTTGCGGAAACGTTCACTTGGATTTGCATTTTTTTCAAAGAAATTAATTGCCGCATCTGTCACACGAAACAGTGTTTCTTTATCCGGGATCAGAGGAAGCAGTTCTTCTCCTTTATAGATATTATTTCCGAAGGTTCCTCCAAAAGATACGATATATCCCGGAGTTCCTTTCCATGCATCCACCGGACAGCTCTTTACACAGCGGCCACAATGATTACATTTCTGCGCATCCAGTTCTATTTTGCCGTCCACCATCTTCAGTGCATCCTGTCTGCAGGCTTTCACACACACACCACAGGAAATACAGTCGTCTTCCTTATATTCGATGTTCATGCCGCCTTTGATTCCAACATCGTTTTCTTCTGCTTTCAGGCAGTTATTCTGGCATCCTGTAACACCAAATTTGAATTTATGCGGGAGTTCCCGTCCGAAATATCTCTCATCAAGCTCTTTTGCCAGTGTGTAGGTGTCAATACATCCACTTGGACAGACCTCTGAACCCTGACAGGCTGTAACTGTACGTACACGTGGTCCGCACACACCGGTTCCCACACCGCCTTTTGCCAATGCTTCTTTTACCTCTGCCAATTCTTCACTTTAATAAAGGGAATCTCAATGCCTGGCGGGAAGTCATATGTACATATCCGCGGCCGTATTTTTCTGCTACTTCTGCTACTGTCTTAATATTCTCTGCAGTCAGGTTTCCACCGACCACTGCCAGTCTCAGGGAACCGTAACCTTTCTGTTTCTGTCTCATATATCCGCCTTTTTTTAAGGCTGCATAATCTACTTTCTGTGCCATTTTTATCTCTCCTTTGTGTTTTTAAAGCGTTTTTTCAAATATTTTTTCCAGATCTGCGGCTGTCCGGTATCCTTACAGCCAGTTGAATTATCGTAATACTCTCTCAGTTTCTTCTATTTCAGATATTCTGCACTGCGGTTGCTGCATTGGCACCATCCGAAACCGCAGTTACCACCTGACGCAGTTTCTTTGTTCTTGCATCTCCTGCCACATACAGCCCTTCCAGAGCGGTTTCTCCTGTCTCCCCTGCTCTGACATAACCTGAATCATCCAGTACTGCAAATTTTTTCAGAAGATCTGTCTGTGGTACTGCTCCATAAGCAACAAATACACCGTTCACATCTATCACAGCTGCATCTTCCAGAACTACTCCGGTTACTTTCTGCTCTCCGATGATCTCTTTTACCTGATGCTCCAGTACGAAGATAACGTTTTCCTTCTCTCTCAGTTTCGCCACTGTAACAGCGGCTCCTCGGAATTCCTTTCTCCTGTGGATCACATATACTTTCTCTGCCACATCCGCCAGGTAAACAGCATCATCAAGTGCTGTATCTCCACCACCAAGAACTGCGACTGATTTACCTCTGTAAAATGATCCGTCACAGATTGCACAGTAAGAGACCCCCTTTCCTGCATATTCCTGTTCTCCCGGAATATTCGCTCTTCGCGGTGTGGCTCCCGCCGCATAGATTACGGTTTTCGCTTCCACCTGCGAACCATCTGCAAATACAAGTTCAAAATCTGATGAAGCTTCTTTCTTTATCTCTGTTACTTCCTGTTCCATGAAGGATACCCCAAGCTTCACTGCATGTTCCCGGAAGTTCTCACCCAGATCATAACCACTGATGCCCGGAAATCCCGGATAGTTATCTACCTGTCCGCTTTCTGCGATCTGTCCGGTTCCTTCATATTCTTTTTCTATCACTACGGCTGACAGATTAGCCCTCTTTGCATAGATTGCCGCACTCAAACCCGCCGGACCGCTTCCAATGATACCTACATCATATTTCATATCGTCAGTTCCTTTACACCTATTATTCCTATCGAATTAGTATGTTTTATAATAAACATAATAACACCGATAATTTCCTCTGTCAATAAATAAGATTATAAAAATTTTTTAGGATTCGTTATGGACTCAGGTTATAGCAGTCCTTGCCAAATCAACTTGTCGGCTAGTATATCGTTTCGTAAATAACTATACCAATCGCGTAGGATGCGGATTCGAGTGTGCTGGTATAAAAACGCAGGCGTAGCGGGCTACGCTGAGGCTTTTAGACCTGTGCAATCGGATTCGCAGACAAGTGAGTGGTATAGTTATTTCGAAAACGATGTACTAGATCCAGCTGTAATCTCCGCCGGTCAAAGCAAGGCTCAGAAGTGTGTCCATCTTCTCTACCTCTTCTTCACCCTCAATCTTCTGGATCAGTTCTGCTGTATCCAGCACATCCTCCAGTGACTCGTCCGGACCGATCTCATAGTCGATTTCAGCCTCACAGTCCGGGCATGGAATCCTCTTCATCGTCTGCATAGACAGAAAACGGTTGCCACATTTTTTACATTCATAATATCCGCACTCTTTCGTGCCGTCTGGTACATAATACATCTTTTAATTTTCTCCTTTTTTTGTTTATATGATTAGTTTTTATATGATTGGTCTTCTGATGACAAAGAGCTGCCGGTTTTGATGATTCCCGGACAGCCCTTTATTCAACCTTCTGTACATCTAATTTTCTGCTTTGTCTTTTCTGAGCAGCTCTGTATATTCTGCTTCCCTCATAGGTCTGGCATAGAAATATCCCTGAGCCTTGTTACAGCCGAACCCCTGAAGCATTACCTTCTGCTGTTCGGTCTCCACACCTTCCGCAATAATGGAAAGCTTCATATGATTTCCCATAGTAATGATCATGTGCAGGATTTCTTCTGCTCTTCCATAAGGATCTGCTGCACTTAAGAAACGCATATCCAGTTTGATCTCATCAACAGGAGCTTCTTTCAGCATATTCAGGGAAGAATATCCACTTCCAAAATCATCCATCAGAATACGGAATCCTCCCTGGCCTCTGTTTTCTGCGCATTGCAGATCAGGTCTACCTTTCCGGATTTCAGATCTGCCAGCTGATTTTCCCATGATTCATTGATATATTCATATCTCCAGCCGGTATACTGAGATATTTTATTCAGATATTCCACTCCATATCCCTTGTATACTCCACTGCTGCTTTATTAATAAAGTCTGCGTCCTCACGATACGCCACCCGTATTGTCTTTGTCCCGCCGTACGACTGTGCCTGAACCGGAACGATTACTCCCAGAAGCAAGGTAAACAGCAGAACGAACAACATTGCATTTCTCTTCTTACCACTCATCTATCGTACCTCTCTCTTGAGTGATTATAACATAATATTCTCCAAAAAGGTATCTTTATAATGCTCGCTCAAGCATTTCCCCTTACAGAATTCAGGTGTTACTTTTTAATCCCATTTCCACCACAGACAATCGAATACAAACTAAAAACAAAATTTCCCTGATTGCTTCCGGCGGTAGCTCATATTTCTCTTTTCGCACCAATCCATCAATCGTTGCTCCGAGTCGAATATTTCTCAATACAAAATCTACAGCTTCTTTGATTTGTGTGTAGATTGGTCCTGTAAATTCTCTCTTATCAAGAAATACTGTACGATCTGTTCCACGATCTGTTCCTTTAAAATACAATCTGTCTTTCTGTAAAATAACACAAAAAGGATGTGCTGCGGTAACTTCTCCATTGCCTTGACACATCCTTCGTATTATTATTTTTTTGCTATTCTTCTTAATGACAGCTATGGCTTCCACATCCATGCTCACCACATGTATGTCCTTCCCCGTGGCTGTGCTCCGTGATGAGAACACTTCACATCCGGATTATAATCCAGTTGTTTTATTAATAAAAGCTTCCACCGCT
>ENA-OQIR01000858-OQIR01000858.1-human-gut-metagenome-genome-assembly--contig:-NODE-858-length-11862-cov-5.586877_pt1 | contig 11862 bp, 12 predicted proteins | sample MGYA00242580_ERZ504745 | MGnify/ENA primary metagenome ERZ504745 (study PRJEB26092, sample SAMD00036214) | human gut metagenome | host: Homo sapiens | study: EMG produced TPA metagenomics assembly of... | reverse complement strand
ACGGTAAGATTGTTCGGAAAGACCTGACAAAGAAAATTAAAGAAGGGGCGAATGTCCCAGTGTATGTTCTTGAGTTCTTGTTGGGACAGTATTGCAGTTCAGATGATGAGACGGTTATAGAGAAAGGTGTACAGAATGTGAAGCGTATTCTTGCTGACAACTTTGTACGCCCGGATGAATCACAGAAAATTTTGTCTCAGCTGCGTAAAAAAGGAAGTCACACAATCATTGATATGGTGACTGTTCGACTGGATATGAAAAAGGATTGCTTTTTTGCAGAGTTTTCTAATTTGGGCGTTGGTAATGTACCGATTGCCGATGAATATCCAGAAAAATTTGATCGCCTGCTCTGTGGCGGTATCTGGTGTATTGTTCAGCTGGATTATGAGGTTGAAGGCGATAATAATTTTGGTATTGAGGACATTGATGGAAATCCGCTTCGTTCCAAACAGAAAAAGCAGAAAGATATTTCACCAATCAGTATCCGTAAGCTGACACCGATCCAGATGCCGCACATTGATATTGATGAACTGAAGCAGGGACGAAAGGCTTTTACGAAAGATGAATGGCTGGATATTCTTCTTCGTTCTATCGGCATGGAGCCAGATGAATTTACATATCGTGAGAAATGGTTACTTTTGACCCGTATGATTCCGTTAGTTGAAAATAACTTTAATCTTTGTGAGTTGGGACCGAGAAGTACCGGTAAATCTCATCTTTACAAAGAGATTTCACCGAACAGTATTTTAATTTCCGGTGGACAGACGACGGTTGCAAACCTGTTTTACAATATGGGACGCAAAACGGTCGGACTGGTCGGCTTATGGGATTGTGTAGCCTTTGATGAAGTGGCAGGTATCAAGTTTAAAGATAAAGATGGCATTCAGATTATGAAGGATTACATGGCATCTGGATCTTTTGCCCGTGGCAAAGAAGAAAAAGCTGCTACTGCGTCCATGGTATTTGTGGGAAATATCAATCAGAGTGTGGACGTGCTGTTGAAAACGTCCAGTCTGTTTGCACCTTTCCCGCAGGAAATGGGAACAGATACAGCATTTCTTGATCGTATGCATTGTTATCTTCCAGGATGGGAGATACCGAAGTTCAGACCGGAGCATTTTACCGATGATTACGGTTTTATCAGTGACTATTTGGCAGAGTTCATCCGAGAGCTTCGCAAGGAGCAGTATGGAGATGCACTTGATCACTACTTCCGTTTGGGGAGAAATCTGAATCAGCGTGATACAATTGCGGTTCGTCGTATGATAGACGGTTATCTGAAGTTGATGTACCCAAATGGTGAGTTTACCAAAGAAGAACTGGAAGAAATTATTCAGATTGCATTGGAAATGCGTCGCCGTGTCAAGGAGCAATTGAAGAAGCTGGGTGGTATGGAGTTTTATGATGTGAACTTCTCCTATATAGATTTAGAAGATATGTCAGAACATTATGTTTCCGTACCAGAACAGGGTGGCGGTAAGTTGATACCGGATGGAATGTGTAATCCGGGACAGGTTTATACCGTATCCAGAGGAAAAAGTGGCATGATTGGTGTATTTCGTTTGGAAAGCCAGATGCTTCCGGGCAATGGCAAGATTGAACGGACAGGCTTAGGCAGTGATTCTAAATGCAAGGAAGCGGTGAACACGGCATTTAATTATCTGAAAGCCAACGGCAATCGGATCAGTGGCTCTATCAGCACCTCAACCAAGGATTACATCATCAATTATCAGGATTTGCAGGGGATCGGTATGACAGACAAATTGGCACTTCCAACATTAATTGCACTTTGTTCGATTGCTCTTGGAAAGCCTGTTGTCAGCAACTTGGCAGTGTTGGGAGATATAACAATTAGTGGCACAATGATAAAGGTGGATGAACTTGCCAATACACTTCAGGTGTGTCTGGATAGCGGCGCAAAGAAGGTGCTGATTCCGAGTACCTCGTTTGTTGATTTTGCAAGTGTTCCGGCTGATCTGATGAGTGCATTTCAGCTGATTCCTTATCAGAGTGCGGAAGATGCAGTGTTTAAGGCGTTGGGGGTAGAATGATTGAAGAAAGACTTAATTAAACTTATAGATTCACGAAAAGAAATAGAAAAGATGTTTCATCCGTTTGATGGCGGTAAGGGAACATCATTTGAACGGATCAGTGATGTGCCTGAATTCCAAAATTGGCTTCAAGAGATAAAATTGGAATTACAGGGAATTTATGATCGAACTCATGACACTTTTGTATGGGAAACTATCAATTTGTGTGGCAAGCGCTTGATGGTTTTACGGAGAAAAAGTATTTTATTGAGCTTGTCGGAAAACTTCAGGCTATTAGAAAAAATATTGATAAATATTATCCGGACGAGGAGAAAGAGTCAGGATTGTCACATTCACAAGGAGGTGCTTCTAGTATGAAAAAGAAACCGCTTATATTTATAAGTCATTCTTCTAAGAATAAGGATCAAGTTGCAAAAATTGCGGATTTACTTCGTTCAATCAATTTAAGTCCTCGCAGAGATATTTTTTGCAGCTCCCTACCAGGATATGGAATACCAAATGGAGCCAATATTTTTGACTTTTTAAGGGAACGGTTCCTTAATTATGACTTGCATATTATTTTCGTACATTCGCCAGAATATTACGAAAGCCCAGTCAGCTTAAATGAAATGGGCGCAGCATGGGTACTAAGAGCCAATGCAACTTCACTTCTTCTTCCTGGTTTTGATTTTTCTGGAATGAAAGGTGTAATTGGAAGTGACTGCATTGCTATTAAGTTAGATGGTGATCGTTCAGAAGTAAAAGATCGCCTTAATCAGTTGAGACGGGAATTAGAATCAGAATTTGATATTTCAGATAATGAAGATATTATTTGGGAAGAAGCAAGGGACAAGTTCATCAGTGAAATAAATGGCGATGTATCAACCAAAAATGAGAATATCAGTGCTACACCTGCCTTAATAACAGAGGAAATGAAGCAACTCCTTAAAAAAGTGGCAGATGCACCGGGAGGGCAGATCCTGATAACTTCAGATTTGGAATCAGGTACATATATTCAAATTGGTAGCGAAGTAGTTGCTAAGGAGTATCCAGATAGACGTGAATATGTTGTTTGGGAAGAGGCACTTAATGCTTGTTTGAAAGAAAAATATATCGAAAGAAAAAGCAAAGAGATTTGTGTAATCACAAATGCTGGCTATAAAGTAGTTGAGATGTATATAATCTCCTAAATAATAGATATGACGCGAAGACAGAAATAGAAAAACTTGAAAAAAAGGTGTAAAAGTGGTGTAAATACCGCCAAAATCAATTTAATAGAAAATTTATAAAGCCTGAAACCCCAGTAAAATCAGGGGTTTCAAAAATTTTATTAAAAAAATTAGCACTCGAGGGTTGACATTGCTAATAGGTGGTGGTATGTTATGTACAGATAAAAAATTAGCACTCCAAAATACAGAGTGCTAACAAATTAAAAGCATACTTCAGATGGAGCGTGTGACCAATGGAAAATGAAAACAAAGAACTAGAATTGAGCGAGAGACAGCTTACCATACTGGATGCAATCATCCGCAATTATCTCGCCACAGGAGAGCCGGTTGGCTCACGTACAATTTCAAAATATACAGATCTTAATCTGAGCTCGGCAACAATCAGAAATGAGATGAGTGACTTAGAGGAGATGGGCTATATAGTACAGCCACATACCTCAGCAGGAAGAATTCCTTCGGATAAGGGCTACAGATTATATGTAGACCATCTTATAGAGACTAATGATAAGAAGGAAAAAGAGCTTTCTGATATGAAGGAGCTGGTCATTGAAAATACCGAGAAGATGGAGCAGGTGTTAAAGCAGGCGGCAAAGGTACTTGCAAACAATACCAATTATGCCACACTTGTTTCTGCACCGGATGTAAATCACAACAAGGTGAAATTCATCCAGCTTTCACAGGTTGACGACCAGCACCTGCTTGCAGTAATTGTTATGAACAATAATATGGTCAGAAACAAGATGCTTGATTTATATGAGCCACTTGACAATGAGACGATACTTAAGCTCAACATTCTGCTTAACACCTCATTAAACGGACTCGCAATGAACGAGATTAATCTTGGAAACATTGCAAGCATAAAGGAGAGAGCCGGTATTCATTCAGGAATTGTCTCTGATGTGATTGATGCATTGGCACAGACCTTCGCTGAGAGTGAGGATCTTAAGATTTACACCAGCGGAGCGACAAATATTCTGAAGTATCCTGAGCTTTCGGATTCCAATAATGCAGCGACACTTTTGTCAGCATTTGAGGAAAAGGAAGAGCTAGCAAGCCTTGTTACTGAATCCCTATCCGATTCCGAGAAGAAGGACAATGGAACAGGTATTCAGGTTTATATAGGAAATGAATCTCCAATCCAGACCATGAAGGACTGCAGTGTTGTCACTGCGACATATGATCTGGGTGAGGGCGTAAAGGGAACGATAGGAATTGTCGGACCAAAGCGTATGGATTATGAAAAAGTAATGGATAATCTAAAGACTCTTAAATCCCAGTTAGATGGAATTTATAAGAAGTCTGAGGATGAAACATAGGAAGGTGGTCAAAAATGCCAGAGGATATTAAAAAAGAAGCAATCGACAATGAGACTGCAGAAAACAAAGCAGAAGAGATAGAGATTGAAGGAGCTGATGAGGAAAGCACTCAGGCAGCCGAAGAAGCAAAAGATACAGATATGAATGAAACTGAATCAGATGATGATGCTTTAGCTGATGCAAAAGCAGATGAAAAGTCAGATGAAAAGAAAGGTCTCTTCAAGAAAAAGAAGAAAGACAAGAAGGATGAGCAGATTGAAGAGCTTAACGACCGTCTGAAAAGACAGATGGCAGAGTTCGAGAACTTCCGCAAGAGAAGTGAGAAGGAAAAATCCCAGATGTTTGACATGGGAGCAAAGACAATAGTTGAGAAAATCCTTCCTGTAATCGACAATTTCGAGAGAGGTCTTGCAGCAGTACCGGATGATAAGAAGGATGATCCTTTTATCACAGGTATGGATAAGGTCTACAAGCAGATGCTCACAGAGCTTGATGCTGCAGGTGTAAAGCCGATAGAGTGCGTAGGACAGGAGTTTGACCCTGATTTCCACAATGCAGTGATGCAGGTTGAAAATGATGAACTCGAGTCAGGCACCGTAGCACAGGAGCTTCAGAAGGGCTATATGTACAAGGATTCAGTGGTACGCCACAGCATGGTATCGGTAGTACAGTAATGATGTGTACATCTATCCGGCATGACAGTGAATCAGATTTATATGAATGCAGACAGCATTTAAGGGATTCATGTGAGACAACGGATGGTTACAAATATATTAAACATGTAAAAACACTATATTTAATAGGAGGAAAATAAAATGGGCAAAATCATTGGTATTGATTTAGGAACAACAAACAGCTGCGTAGCAGTTATGGAAGGTGGAAAACCTACAGTTATAGCAAACCAGGAGGGTGCAAGAACCACACCTTCAGTAGTTGCTTTCACAAAGACAGGAGAGAGACTTATCGGTGAGCCTGCAAAGCGTCAGGCAGTTACAAATGCTGAGAAGACAATTTCTTCTATCAAGAGACATATGGGTACAGATTACAAGGTGCAGATTGATGACAAGAGCTACAGCCCACAGCAGATTTCAGCTATGGTACTTCAGAAGTTAAAGGCTGATGCAGAGGGATACCTTGGTGAGAAGGTTACAGAGGCAGTTATCACAGTACCTGCTTACTTCAACGATGCTCAGCGTCAGGCTACAAAGGATGCCGGCAAGATTGCAGGTCTTGATGTAAAGCGTATCATCAACGAGCCTACAGCAGCAGCACTTGCTTATGGTCTTGACAATGAGAAAGAGCAGAAGATTATGGTTTATGACCTTGGTGGTGGTACATTTGATGTATCTATCATCGAGATTGGTGACGGAGTCATCGAAGTATTATCTACAAACGGTGATACACACCTTGGTGGTGATGATTTCGATAACAAGGTAACACAGTGGATGATTGACGAGTTCAAGAAGGCAGAGGGGGTTGATCTTTCTACAGATAAGATGGCACTCCAGAGATTAAAGGAAGCTGCTGAGAAGGCAAAGAAGGAGCTGTCTTCAGCTACTACTACAAACATCAACCTTCCATTCATCACAGCTACAGCAGAGGGACCAAAGCATTTCGATATGACTCTTACAAGAGCAAAATTCGATGAGCTGACACATGACCTCGTAGAGAGAACAGCAATCCCAGTACAGAACGCTATGAAGGATGCAGGCGTTACAAATGCAGACCTTGGACAGGTATTACTTGTAGGTGGTTCTACACGTATTCCGGCCGTACAGGACAAGGTAAAGCAGATGACAGGAAAAGAGCCAAGCAAGTCTCTTAACCCTGATGAGTGCGTAGCAATCGGTGCTTCTATCCAGGGTGGTAAGCTTGCAGGAGATGCCGGTGCCGGCGAAGTACTTCTCCTTGATGTTACTCCACTTTCTCTTTCAATCGAGACAATGGGTGGTGTTGCTACAAGACTTATCGAGAGAAATACAACTATTCCTACAAGAAAGAGCCAGATATTCTCTACAGCCGCTGATAACCAGACAGCCGTTGATATCAACGTAGTACAGGGTGAGAGACAGTTCGCCCGCGATAATAAATCACTCGGACAGTTCAGACTTGATGGTATCCCACCAGCACGTCGTGGAGTTCCACAGATTGAGGTTACATTCGATATCGATGCAAATGGTATCGTAAATGTGTCTGCAAAGGATCTTGGAACAGGAAAAGAGCAGCACATCACAATCACAGCAGGATCTAATATGTCTGATGATGAGATTGATAAGGCTGTTAAAGAGGCTGCTGAGTTTGAGGCACAGGATAAGAAGAGAAAAGAAGCAATCGATGCAAGAAATGATGCTGAGAGCTTTGTATTCCAGACAGAGGATGCATTAAAGCAGGTTGGAGATTCTGTTGATGCCGCTGATAAGTCAGCAGTTGAGGCTGATATCGCAGCAGTTAAGTCATTCCTTGATGCACATAAAGAGGCTGAGGCTATGACAGAGGCTGATGTTGCAGAGCTTAAGGCAGCACAGGAGAAGCTTACACAGAGTGCTCAGAAGGTATTTGCAAAGATGTATGAGCAGGCTCAGGCAGCGCAGGGAGCAGCAGGAGCAGGACCTGACATGAATGCAGGAGCAGCAGGAGCAGGACCTGATATGAATGCAGGCGCTTCAAACGGTGCAGATGATGATGTCATCGACGCAGATTTCAAGGAAGTATAATTAAACAGATGCTGCCATAATGATATGAGGATTAATGACCTGTAATTTGGGTTATCAATCAAAGCATCATAATGGTTGCGTAAGTAAAATTACTCGCAAGGTTGGCCGCTTGGCCGGCCTTGCGAATTAGTTGTATAATAAAAGGAATTTTCAATTATGGCAGAAAAAAGAGATTATTATGAGGTATTAGGAGTATCTAAGACCGCTACAGATGCAGAGATTAAAAAAGCCTTCAGACAGCAGGCAAAGAAATATCATCCTGACATTCATCCGGGTGATAAAGAGTGTGAGGAGAAGTTTAAGGAGCTCAGGAGGCCTATGCCGTATTGTCTGATCCGGATAAGAGACGCCAGTATGATCAGTTCGGTCATGCAGCATTTGATGGCACAGGCGGCGGAGCCGGTGGCTTTGATTTCTCAGGCATGGATATGGGGATATTTTTGGAGACATTTTCGGAGATTTCTTCGGAGGTGGAAGAAGCAGTGGCAGAAGAAATGGTCCTGCACAGGGTGCAAATGTCCGTCTCAGTGTAAGAATTTCTTTTGAGGAAGCTATATTTGGCTGCACAAAGGAGCTTGAATTCAACTATAAGGAGACATGCTCTACCTGTGGCGGCAACGGAGCTAAGCCGGGCACATCTCCTGAGACATGTACCCAGTGTAATGGTACAGGTAAGGTTGTCAGACAGAGTCAGTCTCTGTTTGGTGTAGTGCAGAATGTCACAACATGTCCATCCTGCGGTGGTTCGGGCAAGGTAGTAAAGGATAAGTGTCCTACATGTCACGGTACAGGCTACAATACCAAGAAGGTCAGAAAGACTGTTGAGATTCCAGCCGGTATAGATAATGGACAGTGTGTCAGAATACGTGAATACGGCGAGCCGGGCATAAATGGCGGACCGCGTGGAGATCTTCTTGTTGAAGTTATTGTTTCAGGCAGCAGGGATTTTGAGCGTCAGGATGTTAATATCTTTTCAAAGGCATCCATCTCGTATGCTATTGCAGCCTTAGGTGGAGATATAAGAATCAAGACTGTTGATGGAGATATTATATACACAGTTGCACCGGGTACACAGACAGGTACACGTATCCGCTTAAAGGGCAAGGGTGTTCCTTCAACAAGAAATAAAGCAATAAGAGGTGACCATTATGTCACACTTGTTGTCAATACGCCTACAGGTCTGTCTAAGGATGCTAAGGAGGCTCTTAAGAAGTTTGATGAGCTTTCAGGCGGTTCTCTGACCAAGGAGGGCGGAGCTTCTACTGATCTAAAAAGAAAAAAGGATTTATGGATAAGCTCAAGGAGTCTTTGGACGATCTGTAAATAGATGATCTGTAATAGATGTCCTATAATATATGTCCCGCCATGTGTGGCGGGGCATTTTTTAGGCTATTTTTACGTATAAAAAAATGGGGCTTTTATACAGCACATTTTTATGGTATTATATGAGATAAGTTGTGGAGGCAGTCGTATGACTGCCTTGTAAAATGTACGGAAATGTTTTGAAATAAAACTGTATTTATACTATATATCTATTTTATTAAGAGAGGATTTTTATATGAAGTGGAAGAAATACACGATTGAGACAACAACCGCGGCTGAGGATTTCATGAGCAGCATGCTTATGGAGCTTGGTATCGAGGGGATCGAGATTGAGGACAATATTCCCCTGACCAAAGAGGACCAGGCGGATATGTTTATTGATTTTCTGCCGGAGCTGCCTCCGGATGAGGCATAAGCCATGTCAGCTTTTATATTGAGGATGATGGCAGTGATCAGTCAGATATGCTTAGAAAGGTAAAGCTTGGACTTGAGGATTTAAGAGATACTGTTGATGTGGGAAGCGGTATAATTTCGTCATCTGAGACAGAGGATCTTGACTGGATTAATAACTGGAAGAAGTATTTTTCATCATTTACAATCGGTGATATATTGATTAAGCTACATGGGAAGAGGTAAAGCCTGAGGATGCGGATAAATTTATGATAGAAATTGATCCGGGAATCTCCTTTGGTACAGGAAAGCACGAGACAACACAGCTTTGTATCAAGCAGCTTATCAAGTATATTGAGGGCGCAAAGGAAGCACCTACAGTGCTTGATGTGGGCTGTGGAAGCGGAATCCTTTCAATTGTAGCTTTAAAGCTTGGTGCAAAGGAGGTTGTAGGTACTGACCTTGATGCTGACTGCATGATTTCTACGCGTGACAATATGCAGGTCAATCATCTGGATGAGAAGCTTGGCACGTTTTATGTCGGTAATCTCATTGATGATACAGAGCTTCAAAAGAAGGTCGGTACCGAAAAATATGATATCGTTGTTGCAAATATCCTTGCTGATGTCATCATTCCTATGGCACCTGTTATTCCTGACAGGTTAAAGGAAGGCGGATATTTTATCACATCGGGTATCATAGATTTCAAGGAAAATGAAGTTAAAGAGGCTATCGAAGCAGCGGGGCTTAAGGTGATAGAAATCAATCATCAGGGTGAATGGGTCAATATCACTGCGCAGAAGCTGACTAAATAGTTTGGTGGATTATGTATCAGTTTTTTGTAGAGGAAGAGCAGGTTCATTCTGACAGCATCTCAATCACCGGAGGTGACGTAAATCACATAAAGAATGTACTGCGCATGAAAAACGGGGAAACAATAAGAGTAAGCTCAAAATCCGGACAGGCATATTTCTGTCACATATCGTCGATTCTGGATGATGAGGTCATCGCAGCTATTGACAGTGCAGATGAGACAGGCACAGAGCTTGACAATCACATCGTGCTGTATCAGGGGCTGCCAAAGGGCGATAAGATGGAGCTTATTATTCAAAAGGCTGTGGAGCTTGGTGTATCTGAGATAGTACCGGTTGCCATGAAAAACTGTGTGGTAAAGCTGGATGAAAAAAAGGCAGCAAAAAAGCTGCAGAGATGGCAGGCTATCGCTGAGAGCGCAGCAAAGCAGTCAAAGCGCACAGTAATCCCCACTGTGAAGCAGCCGGTTACATACAAGGAAGCTTTGAAAATCGCCTCAGAGCTTGACATCACGCTGGTGCCATATGAGAATGAGCGTGGGATGGATGCGACAAGAGAGATAATGGGGCAGCTTAAGGCTGGTCAGACTATCGGTGTTGTCGTGGGTCCTGAGGGCGGCTTTGCACCGGAGGAGATAGCACTTGTGGATGAGCATGTCACAATGCACAGAATAAGCTTGGGACGCAGGATTTTACGCACGGAGACAGCAGGACTTGCTGCACTTGCCATGCTTGTATACAATTTGGATGTATAGACAGTAGAGATACTTAACAGTTAAGAAGTAGAAGTTAGGAGCAAAAATGGAAGCATATTTGGATAATTCTGCCACAACCAGATGCTCAAAAGCGGCGGCAGATATGGTTTATAAGCTGCTTACAGAGGATTATGGTAATCCTTCATCACTTCATATGAAGGGTGTTGAGGCAGAAAATTATATTAATGATGCTAAGAAAAAGATTGCAAAGACACTCAGGGTGCAGGACAAGGAGATACTATTTACATCCGGCGGCACAGAGTCGAATAATACTGCAATAATAGGTGCTGCAATGGCCAATAAGCGTGCAGGAAGGCATATAATCACATCTTCTGTAGAGCACGCATCGGTTTTGTCTGTGATGCAGTTTCTGGAGGAGCAGGGCTTTGAAATCGCATATCTGCCTGTAAACCATGACGGCGTGATAAGTGTTGAAGAGCTGAAAAATGCATTAAGGGAGGATACAATTCTTGTATCGCTCATGCATGTAAACAATGAGATTGGCGCAGTCATGCCGATTGAGGAGGCGGGAGCAGCTATAAAAGAGAAAAATCCTGCCACACTTTTTCATGTGGATGCCATACAGTCCTACGGCAAGCTTGAAATCAGACCAAAGCGCATGAATATAGACATGCTTTCAGTCAGTGGACACAAGATTCACGGACCAAAGGGCAGCGGATTTTTATATATAAAGGACAAGACTAAAATCAAGCCGATTATATACGGAGGCGGCCAACAGAAGGGCATGCGCTCAGGTACGGAAAATGTTCCTGCATATGCAGGTCTTGGAGTGGCAGCAGAGGAAATTTACACGGATTTTGATAAAAAAATAGCACATATGTATGAGCTTAGGGATCATTTTATAGAGTCAGTGCAGCGTATTGACGGAGTATCTGTAAATGGACGCACGGACCATACAAATGCACCTCATGTGGTAAGCGTGAGCGTAGATGGTGTGAGAGCGGAGGTTATGCTTCATACTCTTGAGGACAGGCAGATATATGTGTCTGCAGGAAGTGCCTGTTCATCAAACAAACCGGCAATCAGTTCAACACTAAAGAGCATAGGCTTAAGCCGTCACTTTTGGATTCCACGATCAGATTCAGCTTTTGCGTGAATACCACACAGGAGGAAATTGATTACGCTGTATCAGTGATGGCAGAGGTGATACCAATGCTGCGAAGATATACAAGGCGCTAATGAGCTGCAAAGAGATTGCAGGTATTAGCATAGCCGGTAACCATGAAGGGCTAAAAAGTTACGCATACAATGAAATATTAAGTAATTAAAAAT
>ENA-OQIR01000857-OQIR01000857.1-human-gut-metagenome-genome-assembly--contig:-NODE-857-length-11863-cov-2.624063_pt1 | contig 11863 bp, 21 predicted proteins | sample MGYA00242580_ERZ504745 | MGnify/ENA primary metagenome ERZ504745 (study PRJEB26092, sample SAMD00036214) | human gut metagenome | host: Homo sapiens | study: EMG produced TPA metagenomics assembly of... | reverse complement strand
GCCTTTGCGCAGAGCTCCACGAGACGGGCTTTTTCAAGTACGGCGGCATCGTGCTCCCCACGCAGAACAACTACGCAGGCATCGGGGCGCTGAACGGCAACGCCAACGGACAGGCGGCGACCTTCCCCGACCCGCGCACGGGTGTCCGGGCGCAGATCCAGCACCTGAAGGCATACGCTCCAAGGAGGCGCTCGTGAACGGGTGCGTCGACCCGCGCTTCTCCCTCGTCACACGCGGCTCGGCGCAGTATGTGGAATGGCTGGGCGCAAGCGACAACCCCAACGGCAAGGCTGGGCCGTACCGGGCAAGGGCTACGGCAGCAAGATTATCGCCTGTTAGGTCAGATCATGGCGTTCGAGGTGCCGCAGACGTCCGCGCCGAGCGAGCCGGAGGAGCAGGAGCCTGAGTTCCCGGCGTATCAGTTGGAGGGGCTTGAAACGCTCGTGGAGGCTGGCGTCATCAACTCCCCCGAGTTCTGGCGGCAGAAGTTCAGCGAGCAGGTGACGGTCGGCGAGGTGTTCGGTATCTTGGGAAAGCTCTTCACAAAAGCGACCGAGTAAGGACACGGAGGGCGGGACATGGAAGACCTCGTAAAGGAACTGACGATCGACATGGTTCCTGACGGCGACAACCGCATCATCGCAGAGACGATCGGCGTCGAGAACTACTACAAGCTGTGCTCGGTCGTCGGCGGCTCGACCATCTACCTCCAGAAGCCGGAGAGTGTCCTTCGCCCTGTCCGAGACGCTCACATCAAAGCGGAGTTCAACGGCTACAACCACCCCGAGCTCGCCCGCAAGTACGGCGTGACGGAGCGGTGGGTGCGGCAGCTCTGCGGCGAGGGAAAGCTGGAGGGACAGATGAGCCTTCTCGACTACGGCGACGAGCCGGAAAACACTACGTTCTAAGACAACATTTCTAAGAAGCAGTACATATATAAGGTTCCTGAAAGGGACGGTAAAATAAGACTATGAGCTATGCTCATAGTCTTATTTTTATACTCAAAGGAGGACACCAAACATGAACATGGACATCATCCAGAGTGCGGCGTTTGAGATGCTGGTCAACGTCGCGCTCGCTGTGCTGGCCCTCGCCGGAGCCTACGCAGTTTACTACATCCGGCTCGGCGCATCCAAGCTGAAAGCGCAGACCGCGCAGATCGAGGACGCATCCACTCGCAAGGTGCTGGACGACGCCTTGAAGGATGTTGAGAACCTCGCCACGCTGTCGGTGAGCGCGATGGAGCAGACCACGGCAAAGGCACTGCGCGAGGCAGTCAAGGGTGGCAAGGCGAGCCGCGATGAGTTGGTCGCGCTGGGCAAACAGGTCTTTGATGAGGTCAAGGCGTCGATCGCGCCGGAGGCGCAGCGGGTTATCACGAAGAACCTCGGCAGCTTCGACGAGTATCTGACGAAGTATATCGAGGCCACTGTGCTGGAGATCAAGCAGAACGAGCCGTACATCACTCTTCCGGAGAGTGCGCTCATCGAAGGCGAAGCGGAACGGTAAGGGAGGCGGAACATGGACGTCTCTCAGATCACCGCCCTCATCGGCGCGGCGGCGTCGCTGCTGTGTACCGTCGTCGTCGGTGCGCTCACCTTCTTTATGAAGAAGACGCTCACAAGTCTTGAAGAGGCGGACAAGCGGAACGCCGAGGACATCAAGGCACTGGACAAGAACCTCAACGACCTGAAGGCAGACCTCCCACTGATCTATGTGACGCGGGAGGACTACATTCGGGTCATGAACAGGGTCGAGGACAAGCTCGATCAGATCCTCTACGGAGGGAAAACCAAAGGAAAGGAGGAGTGACTCATGGCAATCCTTGACGAGCTGACCGAGCAGGAGGTCAGCAAGAACAAAGCAATCCGGGGCTACATCGTCCGAGCCCTCGCAAAAGGCAGTCAGAACGCCTTGCTCGTCCGTCAGATCACAAACGCCTCGTCGCTGACGGCCTGATCTACTCGCCGGACATTTCAAAGCCGATCGAGTATCTGCAGGAGGCGGGTTATGTGACCTTCACTGACCGATCGGTGAACGCCTACAACGCCTACCGCAAGGACTCCATCATCAAGCTCACTCGAAAGGGTGTTGATCTCGTCGAGGGCACGATCAACGATCCGGGTATTGATGTCTAAGGCGGAGCGACGGAGGACGCGGGTCAGCTCGACGATCGACAAGCTCCCGGACGATATTAAAGGGCAACTCGACGTCCGGCTTGCGGACACCTCCAACACCTATGAAGAACTGGCGGCATGGCTCAAGGCTGAAGGCTACGAGATCAGTAAGTCAGCGATCGGGCGCTATGCGATCCGCACCACACAGGCGGCGCAGCGCGTAGCGCAGACCATCCAGCGCACTCAGGCGATCGCTCAAGCGGTGGAGGCCCACCCCGACCTCGACTACACGAAGGCGGCGTCGATGGTGCTCATGGACGGGCTCATGCAGCGAGTCAGCACCGCTGAGGACGACTTTCAGGAAATGCCGCTGGATAAGGCGGGGCGACTCATCGCAAGCCTCGCCCGGAACGCCACCTACGAAAAGCGCGTCCGGCAGGACATGAAGAAAAAAGCTGAGCTTGCCTTCGAGCAGATGGAGACGGAGCTCATGGCGGCAATCAAGCAGCACCCTGAGCTTGCTGGCGAGCTTCACGACGTGCTGGAGCGTGCAAGAGAGAAGGTGCTGGCAGATGGCGAAGATTGACCTGAACGACTACCTCGAAAAGCTCACAGAGCCGGAAGACCGGGAAACGGTCGCAAACCGTGCGTATCAGCGGGAGCTGTTCGAGCAGTACGTCACAAAGGACGGCAACTTTCCCGAGCAGCGGGCGCAGCTCCTTGAGGACTTCAGGGTCGGAAAGGAACTGACCGGGCCGAAGGGACTGCGCCGGAAGCTCGGAGCCTTCGATCTTGAATACTTCGGGCGGGCCTATCTCGCGCACTACTTCGTCCGCCCGTCGCCCAAGTTCCACGGCGAGCTGGACAGGATATGGCGGGAGGGCGTGCTGAAGGGGATGAACCCGGAGGTGGACGCCAAGCGGATCAGCCGCGCGGATGGGTGCCGCCGTGCGATCGAAGCGCCTCGTGGCCATGCCAAGAGCACGACCTTCACCTTCAAGGACGACCTGCACGCCGCCGTCTACGGCTACAAGCACTACATCATCATCCTCTCTGACAGCTCGGAACAGGCCGAGGGCTTCCTCGTCGACATCAAGACGGAGCTGGAGGAGAACGCTGCCCTGAAGGAAGACTTCGGCGAGCTGGAAGGCAAGGTCTGGAAGTCCTCTGTCATCCTGCTGGCCAACGGCGTCAAGATTGAGGCAATCGGCTCGGGCAAGAAGATCCGTGGTCGACGTCACAAGCAGTGGCGTCCCGACCTTATCGTCTGCGACGATCTGGAGAACGACGAGAACGTCAACACGCCGGAGCAACGCAAGAAGCTCCGCGACTGGTTCTATAAGGCGGTCTCCAAGGCGGGCGACACCTACACCGACATCGTTTACATCGGCACGCTGCTCCACTTCGATGCGCTGCTGGCCAACGTAGCGAAGAACCCGAGCTATAAGTCGGTACGCTATCAAGGCGTCATCAGCTTCGCCACCAACGGCGAGCTGTGGGACGCATGGGAGTCCATCTTCACCGATCTCTCCAACGACAACCGACAGGAGGATGCACTGGAGTTCTTCCAAGCGAACCGAGAGGCGATGCTGGAGGGCACGGCGGTCTTATGGGAGGAGAAGCTCTCCTACTACGACCTCATGGTCATCCGCATCTCCGAGGGTGAGGCGTCCTTCAACAGCGAGATCCAGAATGACCCCATCGACCCGGAGAACTGCACCTTCCAAGAAGAGTGGTTTGACTTTTGGGACGACGAGGGCAAGGCGCAGCCAGACTTCTCCGACCCGAAGTTTCTCTTCATCGGCGCGAACGACCCATCGCTGGGCAAGAACAAGAAGTCGGACACCAGCTCCATCATCGCACTGGCGAAGGACACGCAGACGGGCTACCTCTATGTCGTGATCGCGGACATTGCCAAGCGCAAGCCGGATCAGATCATTGAGGACGCCCTCGACGCGAGCCGTCGCCTCCAGCGGGAGTACAAGCGGCCCTACTACAAGTTCGGCGTGGAGACGGTGCAGTTCCAGTATTACTTCGCCGAGATCATGCGGCAGCGTGCGGCAGCGGTCGGCGAGTATCTCCCTATCGAGGAGATCAACAGCACGCAGAACAAGGATGCACGCATCCAGTCCCTGCAGCCGTTCGTGAAGAATGGCTACATCAAATTCAGCAAGAAACACAAGACACTGCTAAAGCAGATGACCGAGTACCCGATGGGCAAGAACGACGATGCGCCGGACGGCTCCAGATGGCGGTCAAGCTGGCGCTTGACGTCAAGATCGGGCGCAGGGTCGACTACAGAAGCGTCATCGCCCGCGCCCTCGACTTCCGGCGCGGAGCCTACTAAGGAGGTGAGGCGCATGATTATCCAAGAGAACACAATCATCCACGGCGACAGCTCACCGTGCTCCGTCAGATGGAGCCGGAGAGTGTCGACGCAATCATCACAGACCCGCCCTACGGCATCAACTATGTCTCTCAGACGGGGGCGTCCATCAAGAACGACAAGAGCCCCTTTATCTGGTTCCTCTACGACGCCTTCCGCGTACTCAAGTCCGGCGAGGCTGGGCGCGGCGGCCTGATCTGCTTCACCCGTTGGGATGTGGAGCAGACCTTCATCGACGCGATGAAGATCGCGGGCTTCAACGTCAAGAGTGAGGTCATTTGGGATAAGGTCTACCACGGCATGGGTGACACCAAGGCAGCGTTTGCACCGTCGCATGAGAACATTGTCTTCGCGGTTAAGGGCAAATACAGTTTCCCCGGTAGCCGCCCAAAAGACCTCGTCACCTTCCCGAAGATCAACAGCTCCAAGATGGTGCACCCCACCGAGAAGCCTGTTGGTCTGCTGGCTAATCTCATCTCCTCGGTCACGAAACCGGGCGACCTCATCCTCGACCCGTTTGCCGGAAGCGGTTCCACGCTGGTCGCGGCGAAGAAGACGGGGCGTCGATTCATTGGCATCGAGCTGGATGACGATTACTTCGTCACGGCCCAGCGGCGCATCGAGGAGGTGCGGGAATGAGCCGACTCAAGCAGCTCGTTACCCGGCTTAGACGCCGGATATGCGGGAGGTCGCCGTGGCGCAGGTCTCCGACAAGTACAGCGAGTATCCCAGCAATGGCCTGACGCCTGTCAAGCTGGCTGAGATCCTCCGAGAGGCCGACGCGGGCGATGTTCTTCGGCAGATGGAGCTCTTTGAGGAAATGGAGGAGAAAGACCCTCACCTATTCAGTCAGCTCCAGACGCGCAAGAACGCCGTCACGGGCCTTGACTTCGAGGTGATCCCCTTCGGCGACGAACCGCTGGACAAGGAGATCGCCGACTTCATCGAAGAGCAGCTCAACGGCATCGAGAGCTTCGAGGATGTGGAGAATGACCTGCTCGACGCAATCGGCAAGGGCTTCGCCGTATCCGAGATCCTGTGGGGCTATGACGAAGGGCGCGTCGTGGTGCAGGACATCAAGACGCGACACCAGAAACGCTTCTTTTGGGACACGCTGGACGATTCGTTCAAGGTGCGAACGAAGGACGTGCCGGAGGGCATCCTGCTCCCGGCGAACAAGTTCATCGTTCACAAGTACAAGGCTCGCAGCGGTCACACCTCTCGGGCTGGCATCCTCCGAGTTGTGGCGTGGATGTACCTCTTCAAGAACTACGACCTGAAGGACTGGGTCGCTTCGCTGAGATCTACGGTCTGCCGCTCCGGCTGGGCAAGTACGCGCCGGGAGCGAGCGACAGCGACAAGGCGGCGCTCATGCGAGCCCTCATCCAGATTGGCTCCGACGCGGCGGGCATCATCCCGGATGCACGAGCATTGACTTCATTACCACGGAGAAGACCTCCAGCTCCGACCTCTATGAACGGCTGGCTCGTTACTGCGATGAACAGATCTCCAAGGCAATCCTCGGCCAGACGCTGACTTCCGACTCGGGCGGCGGCAGTTACGCACAGAGCAAGACGCACAACGATGTCCGGCACGATCTCACCGTCGCTGACTGCAAGGCGCTGGCGTCCACCCTCCGGCGCGACCTCATCCGCCCGCTGTGCATCTTCAACTTCGGTGAGGACAAGCGCATCCCCTACATCCGCTTCGACTGCGAAGAGTCCGAGGACTTGACACAGACGGCGACAATCCTCGGCACGCTCATCGAAAAGGTCGGGCTTCGGATACCCACGAGCTTCGTCTATAAGAAGTTCTCCATCCCCGAGCCGGAGGAAGGTGATGAGATTGCAAAGCCCACCTACGGAGGCGGCATGGGCGGCGTGCTGCCGTTCAAAAGCGATGCGCTACTCTCCCTCAAGGCGGGAGCTGACGCGCCGATCGGCACGCAGCAGCACATTGACAGGCTCGCCGCCGCCGCACTCCACAAGGGCGCGGGCAGCTTCAAGCGTGCGTTCGAGCCGGTTCTCAAAATGATTGAGAACGCAGACAGTCTCGAACAGCTCCGCGAGCTGATGGAGGATGACACAGCCGTCGCCGAACTCTACGCCGCGATGGATGTCTCCGAGGTCGAGGAGCTGCTGCAGAAGGTTATGCTCTACGCCGATCTTGAGGGGCGGGTGGTTGAGGATGGATGAGTTCACCGCACTTTTCAGCCGCAAGAACATGACCTTTGAAGAGGCGGTCGCGTACTTCAAAGAGCGCGTCCCTGTAACCGCCTCGCGGTTCTATCAGATCGCCGCCGAGTACCGCGCCCTCGCCTTTACGGTCAGCGGCTACACAAAGGCGCAGGTGCTCAAGAAGTTCTACGACGAGCTGCTGGCCGCACTGGAGGAGGGTAACAGCCTTGCGGAGTTTCGCGAGAATATGAACGACTTCCTCGAAGCAGAGGGCTACGAGGGCATCACGCCCTACCAAGCGAGAACATCTTCCGCACCAACATCCAGACGGCCTACAATGTGGGCCACTACAAGCGGATGACCGAACCGGGCGTCAAGGAGCTGCGGCCCTACTGGCAGTATGACGCCGTCAACGACTCAAAGACCCGCCCGAGCCACCTTGCGATGGATGGGCGCGTGTTCATGGCGGACGATCCCATTTGGGACACATGGTTCCCGCCCAACGGCTTCAAGTGCCGCTGCACGGTCAAGACCCTCTCCAAGCGCCAGATGGAGCAGCGGGGGCTGACGGTGGAGACCGAAGCACCGAGGGCGGCGCGGCTGGAGGATGGGCGCTTCGTCAACATCCTGCCCGACCCGCAGTTCGATACCAACCCCGCCAAGGTACGCTATCAGCCAGACCTCACAGGCTACCCCGAGCCACTCAAAAAGGCGTACCAAGAGCGCGAAAAGGGGAACACTCCGCCATAAGGCCACAGAGCCCCGCTGTGCGCGTTTTGCTCTCGGCAGGGTAATTTGACGGGTGCGGCAAATAAGGGGCGTGCGCACGCGCTCTAACGCCGTTTCCGGGCGGTTCGCGGCGACACCAAAGGAGGACAGATGCAAATGGATAGTTTTTTGACCCTGAAAGGCGGCAATGTGGAGCTCGTGGGAGCGCCGGAGACGATCTTCGTCCTCCCCATCGGCCACGTTGTCAGCTCGAAGGGCGAGTTTGATGTAGACGATGAGAGTTACAAGGCGATGAAGGCGCAGATCGCCAAGCGCGGCGTGGATCTCGTCGTTGACTACGAGCATCAGACGCTCAAAGGGTGCGAGGCACCCGCAGCCGGATGGGTGAAGGAGCTGAAGCTGGAGGACGGGCAAATCAAGGCCGTCGTCGAGTGGACGCCCCGAGGGGCGCGGTACCTTGAGAACAAGGAGTACCGCTACCTCTCCCCGGTCGTGAATGTCCGCAAGGCGGACAACAAGGCGGTCGGGCTCCACTCGCTGGCACTTACCAACACTCCGGCGATCGAGGGGATGAACCCTATCGTCAATTCAGACAATTTTGAAGGAGGACAACATTCTATGGACATCAAGAAGCTGGCGGAACTGCTCGGTTTGAGCGAGGACGCCACGGAGGAGCAGGTCGTGGAGGCGCTCAAGGTTTGCCTCGCCGAGAACCGCAGCCTCAAGGAAACGGAGAAGCAGCCGCCCGAGAACGTCGTGGCGAACAAGGCGGTCTGCGAGCTGCTGGGTCTGAAGGCGGGCGCTGCCGCCGAGGACGTGACCGCAAAGATCATGGAGCTCAAGAGCGGCACGGTCGACGGCGTCAACCTCGCCGAGGAGCTGAAGGCGCTCAAGCAGCAGAATGCGGAGCGCGAGGCCAACGACGCTGTCACCCTCGCCCTGAAGGCGGGTAAGATCACCCCGGCACAGAAAGAATGGGCTAAGAGCTACGCCCTGAGCGACCCGAAGGGCTTCGGCTCCTTCGTGGAGAAGGCCCCGCAAATCGTGCCGATGGACAAGATTGAGCTGGACGACGTCAAGGCCCTCAAGAGCGACGCGCTGGACGCCGACACGCTGCTGGTCTGCAAGCAGCTCGGCATCTCGCCCGACGACGTCAAGAAGTACGGTATGAAGGAGGACTAAGATCATGGCAAAACTGACTGATGTGAGAGATACCCCTGAGATCGCCAACGGCGCAAAGGTTATCGCGGTGCCTGTGAAGGGCGGTACCACCATTTATCAGGGTGCACTTGTCGCTCTGGACGCGAGCGGCTACGCAATCCCCGGCAAGAAGGCCGAGAGCCTGACCGCTGTGGGCCGCGCCGAGGAGACGGTGACAAATACGGGCGCAGACGGCGAGTTGGTCATCCGCGTCGCTCGCGGCGTATTCGTCTTTGACAACACCGCTACCTCTGCGAATAAGATCACCGCCGCCCATGTTCTCAAGCCCTGCTACATGGAAGACGACCACACCGTCACGGCGCTCGCCACGGGCGCGTCCGTGGCTGGCACCGTCATCCGTGTGGATGACGAGGCGTCGCCGTCGAGTGCGGAGGCTACATTCCCGCTGCTGCCGCCGCAGGTGTGGGCGGCTAATCGAGTAAGGAGGTACATTCATTATGATCATCACCCGCAGGCCCTTAGAGGCATCTATACCGCCTTCAACACGGTCTTTAACAAGGCGTTTGAAGGGCAGCATCCCACCTATGAAAAGGTCGCGACCGTCGTGCCCAGCACCAGCGAATCCGAGACCTACGCATGGCTCGGTGACATCCCCGGCATGAGGGAGTGGATCGGTGAGCGCGAGATCCAGAACCTCTCCGGCTCCGCCTACACCATCAAGAACAAGGACTTCGAGCTGACTGTCGGCGTAGACCGCAACGCGGTCGAGGACGACAAGATCGGCCTCTACAATCCTTCCATTCAGATGCTCGGCGAGTCCGCCGCGCTGCATCCCGACGAGCTGGTCTACGGTCTGCTGGCCAACGGCTTCACCGAGAAGTGCTACGACGGCAAGGCGTTCTTCGCTACCGACCACCCTGTCGGCAAGGACAAGGCAAGCAACAAGGGCACCGCGAAGCTGAGCATGGACGCCTACAAGACGGCGCGTACATCCATGATGAGCCTGAAGAACAGCAAGGGCCGCCCTCTGGCGCTGGTTCCCGATCTGCTGGTCGTGCCGCCCGCACTGGAAGCGGACGCCCGCGACATCCTCGTCGCCGACTTCATTAACGGCACGAAGAACACCATGCAGGGCACGGCGGAGATCCATGTGGAGCCTCGCCTCGCAAGCGACTCCGCTTGGTTCCTGCTCTGCACCAAGCGTCCCGTCAAGCCGCTGATCTACCAGCAGCGCAAGAAGGCGAAGTTCGTCTCCAAGACCAACGAGACCGACGACAACGTCTTCATGAGCAAGAAGTTCATCTACGGCGCAGACTCTCGCGGCAACGCGGGCTTCGGCTTCTGGCAGATGGCCTACGGCTCTGACGGCACCACCACCTAAACCGCCCGGGGCAGAAAGGAGGGCACGGCATGAGCTACAGCACACGCGCTGAAGTACGGGACATGGTCAAGGATGACGCGCTCAACGCGATCATCGGCGACACCTTCATTGAAGACCCCGCCGAGCGCGAAGAGCTGGTCTCCCCGATCATCGATGCGGCGATCGCCGACGCGGACGCAGAGATCGACGGCTACCTCGCCAAGAGGTACGCCGTCCCTCTGGCCCCGGCCCCGAGGGTCATCAACAAGTTCTCCAAGGATATCGCGGTCTACAATCTGTTCTCCCGCATCGGCATCGACGAGGGGACGGATCAGAAGACCTACCTGAACCGCTACAACGCGGCGATCAAGTTCCTCACGCTGGTCGCGGAGGGCACGGTGTCCATCGGCACGGAGACGGAAGACCCGGCGAGCGCAGCGGCGGGTGGTTTTAAGGTCAAGTCCAACAGCCGCCTGTTTACCCGCGAGAAGATGAGGGGGATGTAACGCATGGCCATGTACAGCATCCGGCTCGACGGCGACACGCGGGCGATGCTCCGCAGGATCAGGAGCTTCTCGGAGATCGACAAGCAGGGCATCAATGCGGCGCTGGCTGAGGGCGCGCGCGAGTCGACGCTGGAACGGTTCAAGCAGAGCAAAGGCCCGGACGGGCGCAGATGGAAGACCTCCATCCGCGCCGCACAGGAGGGCGGCAAGACGCTCATCCAGTCCGCGCAGCTCCGCAACTCCATCCACGCCAAGTCGGACACCTCCGGCTTCGCGCTCGGCACGAACGTCAAGTATGCGGCGACGCATCAGTCGGAGAACCGGGCCGCACCATCCGGGCGCGGAAGAAGAAAGCCCTCCGTTTTCAGGTGGGCGGCAAGTGGGTCACGAAGAAGCAAGTCCGCATCACCATCCGGCCCGTCCCTTCCTCGGTCTCTCAGAGGACGATATGCAGGAGATGAAGGCGACGGTCGAGGAGTTCATCCGGAAGGAGGATTGATCTCTTGCTCTACACGGAAAGCAAGCAATATCTCGTCGACAAGCTGAAAGCGGCGGGCATCAAGTCCAAGCCATTTACCACAGAGAAGGCTCTGGAGAAGAGCCAGGAGTCCCACATCGGCGCGGTCTTGTTCGAACGTGAGACTTCACCCGAAACGGTTCCAAAAAGAGATACAGAGACGAAGAGGGAACGCTGCACAAAAGGCGGAAGATCATGGAACGGGCGACCACGTTCGGCGTGATCATCGGCGGCTACACCGATGATGAAGTCGAGGAGATATTCGACCGCTTTGTGGCGAGTCTTGACCGTGGCATCTACATCGACGGCAACTTCGTCCCCATTGAGATTGAGGGAGCGGATTGGGTCGACAAGGACGACTCACTCCTAAAAGCACAGGTCGCCGTGCAGGTGATGATCACCTTCAACGGCGGCGTTTACCGCGACACGGGCTTCGCACCTCTGACCGATGTCAGAGTGACGTCCGTGGAGAAGATCACATGAAAGGAGCCTACAGATGGCGACTAAAACACAGAAGCCGGAAGGCGCTGCCGCACCGGAGCTTGTGCCGATCGACAAGCTCCGTGAGCAGCACAAGGTTGGGCGTGCCACCTACGCGGGCGTATGCGCCGCGAATGGCTGGCGGCCCGGTAAGGCGATGACGGAGGATGAGTTCCTCGCCGCCGTCGCCAAGTTCAACAACAGCCCGATGAACGGGCGTAAGAGCAAGGAGGCGAGGAAGTAATGCTTAGAGATGTACGCAGCAACGTCACGGACGGACTGCTCGGCTTCGCCACGGCAACGGGCGACGGTCTGCACATCAAGATCGGCGTCTCCCCCTCTGTCACCGAAAAAGCCCATCACCATCCTCGGCAGCTGGGCGCAGCACCAATCCAAGTCCAAGCTGGGCCTGTCCCCGCTGCCCGATAGT
>ENA-OQIR01000855-OQIR01000855.1-human-gut-metagenome-genome-assembly--contig:-NODE-855-length-11883-cov-5.372661_pt1 | contig 11883 bp, 16 predicted proteins | sample MGYA00242580_ERZ504745 | MGnify/ENA primary metagenome ERZ504745 (study PRJEB26092, sample SAMD00036214) | human gut metagenome | host: Homo sapiens | study: EMG produced TPA metagenomics assembly of... | reverse complement strand
ATCAAAACGACTAAGAGTGGAATTTATAGAAAAAATATTTATCTTATCTACACCACATGGAACGTACCGTTGAACTGCACGCCCTGCTGTGTGAGATGCTGCTTCTTCGACACGATGCGGTGTATGTTGTCGTAGCCTATCTCCAGACGGTAGAGTGCGATACGTATAGGCATGCGCCATCCGTCCACCTTTCCGCTTTCAGGAAGTGCTCCAGTAGGCGGTTGTGGCTGTCGTAGGTCCACTGCGTCACATAGGTGGCAATCGCCTGGTTGGGCACAATCAGCGTGCGGCGGATCTTGGTGACTTCGCCCATCTTGCCGTAGAAGTACTCGATGGCTCCCGTTCCGTCCTCACGGAGCATCAGACGACCGATGCGGTTCTGCGAGGCGTTGCGTCCGCCGTAGTAATACTTCACGTTGTTCTCCGGGTGGTCGGGATAGTTGATGCCCGTCAGCCGGTGATAATCGTAATCGTAAGTGATGAACTTGCCTTCCTTGGCAAGGTTGGCAGTCTGCTTGGCCAGCACATTGCCGAGTGCATCATACGTAAAGGTGGTGATGCCGCTTGCAGGATGGTTCACCTCGGTGCGGCGGTCACCCATGTTCAAGTAAAATATGCTTTTCCGCCCAAGATACGTCTCTGCAATCCTGCTCTCCATCCTGCTTCTGTCGCGCCATTCAAATAGGCCGATTACAATGGTACATCCTACGATGATGATGGCAGTCATGATGCCTAAAGCCATCCATCTACAGATATGCCCGGTCTGTTCTTTGCGTTCCATGTTGTTTACTTTTTACGTTTCTATTACTCCATTATTGCTTTGCACTAACATTTTAATCGGCAAAGATAATGGCAGGAAGTATCAAAGACGAATATTTATATATATTATAACAACTTTTATGTAAATTCTTGGTAAAAACAGCATATCGTTAGAAAAAGAGCCATTATTGAATAATAACCATTGGCAAGAAAGCCAAAAGCTGACAGAGTGTAGATTGTTAGACTTAATCGAAAAAGGATGGCAAGAGTTTCAATCCTACCATCCTTTTGAATCTTATTGAAAAGTCTTTTGCGTTGTCAGCTTTATCAATGAGTAAATGAGAGAGTCGTTTACCTAACTCTTACATAAGGGGCAGACTCACGAGCCTAAAGACTGGGAGAAACTGCTCTACATGATGGATTCCACCACGATAACGCTCTTTGACAACATACTCAAAGGTGTCGGGCGGCACCAGAAATCAGGCAAGAAGAAAGGCGGCATGAAAGTGCATACGGTAATGAAGTATCATGTCGGCGTGCCGATGGTGGTGCAGCTCACATCTGCCGCAAAACACGATCATTACCTGCTGAAGGAGGTGCATTTGACATAAGACTCCACTTTGGCGATGGATCGTGGTTACGTCGACATCGCACAATTCCAACGTCTTACCGAAGAAGGCGTGTGCTACGTGACCAAAATGAAGAAAAACCTTAAGTACGAGGTACTTGAATCCATTACTTACGTCAACCCGCAGGGACTGGTGCCGCACATAGACAAGAAAGTGCTTTTTACAAGAGGGGAACTCACCCATGAGGCACGTAGGTGGAGATATTTTACGAGACAAAGAAGCCGGTTGTGCTGTTGACCAACAACTTTGAGTTCACGTTTGAGGACATTTCTGAAATTTATCGCCTCAGATGGGCCATCGAGTCGCTATACAAACAGCTAAAACAAAAATTTCCGCTTCATTTCTTCTATGGGGAGACATGGGTAGTCTTGATTGCAAATCTGCTGATAACAGTTCTGTCAAGAAGCATCAAGAGGCACTGTGCATTCTCGCAGGTTGTTACCATGGTACGACTTATGCTCATGTTCTACGTCGATTTATCGCATTCATGGAAAATCCCGAGAAAACCTGGAATGATTTCCTTGCAAAGAGGAGGCAAAAAGCACCACCAGAACCAAGTCTTTTCGATTAAGGGGCTTACTTTTGAAAAAATAAACCCCGAAGTCCTATTTTACGGGACTTCGGGAGGATTTTTAGCCATGTCAACACAGAAATGGCCCGGCATGGACGCCGGGGCAAGGAGAAATCGAGCCATGGAAGGCGAGTTTCGACGGTTTCGTCGAGCATAGAAAGCCTGCAAGGCATAATTCATACAGTATCTTGGCAGCGCAGCGTAGCACTCCCGAGGCTGTGTATCCCCACCACGCCCACAAACCGTACTATTGCAGCTTACAATCTCATAATCCTGCCTCACCGTGAACTGCAGTCCCCTAGCAGAAATGTAAGGGCGGGATTTACAAGTTTGTCAAATACATATATAATAAGGGGAAGAATATACACATGGAGAACTATTATGATAAAGAATAAATTTATGGCACTCACGCTTACCGTAGTGCTCACAGCAGGCATGCTTACCGGCTGTGGTTCCGGCGACAAGGCAAAGGACAAGGATGCGTACAGACAGTATGGCATCAACTGTATAGAAAACGGCAGCTATGATGATGCGGTCGATGCTTTTCAGAAGGCACTGGACCAGTCGGTGGGCTCAGTAGGCGCAGAGGAGCTTGACATATGCTATTATAAGGCAAAGGCACAGTATTTAAGCGGTGATGTGGATGGAGCTATTGATACGTATACGGCTATTATCGACTATAATAAGGATTCTGATGCATACTATCTGAGGGGCTGTATATATTTTGCCAAGAATGATTCAGACAAGGGTATGAAGGATTTTAAGACGGCGCTCAGTGAGAATGATGATAATTATGAGCTCTATCTTGGTGTTTATGAGACCTTGTCGAAGTATGGCATGAATGACAGGGAAAGGAATACCTGGATAAGGCATTAAAGCTTAAGGCAAAAACTGCTGATGATTATATGCAGAGAGGCCGTATATATACTATGCTCGGTGATTATGATTCAGCAATAAAGAGTCTGCAAAAGGCTATTGATGAGAAGCTGGTCAAGGCAAACTACTATATGGGTGAAGCATATCAGAAGCAGGGCGACAATGACAGCTCGCAGAAGTATTTTAAGAAATACCTGGACAGCGGTGAGGCAGATTCTTATGAGCTGATGAATATGGGACAGGCGCAGATGGACAATGGTAACTATGACACTGCGATTACTTATTTTCAGAACGCACTTGAACTTGAAAGTGTGCCGAACAAGCAGCAGATAACAAAGGCTATGATTATAGCATATGAGTATTCCGGCGATTTTGCCACAGCAAAGAGCAAAATGGAGGAATACATGAAGGATTATCCCGATGACGAGGATGCAGCAAGAGAATATCAGTTTTTGGAGACCAGATAGATTATGGCAGATACTATTAAGATAGAGGATATTGAGGAGAGAGTGGTGCTTGTCGGAGTAAGTGAGCAGGACGGTGATGATGCGGATGATTCACTTTCAGAGCTTGCGGAGCTGGTAAAGACAGCAGGTGCGACAGTTGTAGGCACACTTATCCAAAGAAGAGAAAAAATTCATCCGGGCACGTATGTTGGCACCGGCAAGGTGGCGGAGATTGCTGAGCTTGTGGAGAGTACAGGGGCAACAGGCATTGTGTGCGATGATGAGCTGAGTCCTGCACAACAGAAAAATCTGGAGATGTATCTTGACACAAAGGTTATGGACAGGACACTTGTTATTCTTGATATTTTTGCATCAAGAGCTACAACAAGTGAGGGTAAGATACAGGTTGAGCTTGCTCAGCTCAAGTACAGATTAAGCCGTTTATCGGGACTGGGAAAGTCCATGTCAAGGTTGGCGGTGGAATAGGAACAAGAGGTCCCGGAGAGAAAAAGCTTGAGGTGGACCGCCGTCTTATAAATGACAGGATAGCACAGCTCGAAGAGAGCTGAAAGAGGTGCAGAAGCACAGAGATATCACAAGGGCAAAGCGTGAAAAAAATAAAGTACCGGTTGTTGCGATAGTAGGATATACTAACGCAGGTAAGTCCACGCTGTTAAATCACCTGACAGAGGCAGATGTGCTTGAGGAGGATAAGCTCTTTGCAACGCTTGATCCTACAACGCGTATTCTTGCGCTTGATGGCAAGCAGCAGGTGCTTTTAACTGATACGGTCGGGTTTATCAGAAAGCTGCCGCATCATCTGATAGAGGCATTCAAGAGCACCCTTGAGGAGGCAAAGTACGCTGACATCATTTTCCATGTGGTGGACGCATCAAATATGCAGCGGGAAAAGCAGATGTTCATAACCTACCAGACATTGGATGATCTTGGTGTAAAAGACAAGAAATTTGTCACACTTTTTAATAAGCAGGATGCCCGCACAGACAACGAACCGCTGCATGATTTCAGGGCAGATTATACTCTTAACATTTCAGCGGCAAAGGATCTGGGATTAGATGAGGTAAAATCTCTTTTAGAGGAGATATTAAGAGAGAATAAGGTATATATTGAGAGAATTATCCCATATGATAAGGCTGGCGTGATACAGCTCATCAGAAAACAGGGCGAGCTTGTGTCGGAGGAATATGTGGCTGATGGGATACAGATAAAGGCATATGTGCCGATGGAGGTGTACGGCAGGCTCGATTAGGGTGCTGCTTCGCTATATCATTATAATAAGCGAGGAATTTAAAATGTCGAAAACGCGTTCAATCCGCTGGGACAAGCTGGACAACACAGCAAATCTGTTCCCTAGTATAGCGGGGGAGAGCATGACAAATGTATATAGGATCTCAGTCACCTTAACTGATGAGATTGACAGTGAAAAGCTGCAGGAGGCACTGGATATAGTGCTTCCGAAGTTTGGTCTGTTTAATGTGAGACTCAGGATGGGAGTATTCTGGAACTATTTTGAGGAAAATGGCAAAAAGGCACCAAAGGTGCATGAGGAAAATACATTTCCGTGCAGATTTATAAGACCGAACAAGAATCACAGCTATCTTTTCAGGGTGACATATTATAAGAACAGAATAAATCTTGAGGTATTTCATGTGTTGACAGATGGCATGGGCGGCATCAATTTTCTTAGGGAGCTCACCTACCAGTATCTGCGTCTCACACATCTGGAGATTGCAAAGCTAAAGGGTGATTCATTGACGCAGGGCACATCCTTAAATAGAGAGGACAGCTTTGTAAAGAACTACAAATCAAGTAAGCCAAGTGGCTTTAACAGGCAGAAGGCGTATCTTTTAAAGCTGGAAAAGGTACCTGATGGAGAGTTTGGGCTGATACATGGCATGATGCCTGTATCACAGCTGAAGCAGGTCTGCCACCGCTATGGAGTTTCCATAAATGATTATCTGGTAGCGTGCTTTGTGTGGAGTGTGTATCAGGAGTGTTTTCACGGCATGCCAAACGATATGCCTGTCAGGGTTGCGGTTCCTGTGAATCTTCGTCCTTATTTTGACTCCGTGACCACAAAGAACTTTTTTGTTATGATATCTGCTGAGTTCAGACCGCAAAACAGCTCCTACACATTTGAGGAGGTGCTTAGAATAGTGACGGATTCCATCAATTCACAGATTTCGAAGGAGCATCTGGAAGATCTTTTCTCATACAGTGTGTCAAATCAGAAAAATATCCTGATGAGACCGGTGCCTCTTTTTATAAAAAATCTGGCAATGAAGGCGGTCTATACGCAGTCGGCACTGGCAAACACCACCACTATCACCAATATTGGAAATATAAAGGTGGAGCCGGAATACGAGCCGTATATAACAGGCTTTTATTCCTTTATACCAATGTCCAAGGGACAGCCTATGAAGGGCACCATATGCTCCTACAAGGACACGCTGGTGTTTACTTTTTCATCTATTCTGGCCGATACGATGATTCAGAGAAGCTTTTTTAAGAAGCTTGTAAATGACGGAGTGGAAGTGACAATTGAGACAAATGGAGAGTATTATGACTAAATGCATGAAATGCGGTGTGTATATTGTAGACAATACAGATAAATGCCCGCTCTGCCAGCAGGTTGTGGCACCGGTTGAACTGTCATCAGACAATCATCAGGCACTGAAGGGGTTTTTGAACAGCATAATGATGTGCCGGATAAGTGCGTAAACGATACAGATATTGCAGCAAAGAGGGCAGATAGTACAGCAAGCCATGACAACGGTACGAGATACCCAGACGTCAAGGGCGCATCAAGAAAATACAGATTATTGGAAAATATCATATTGTTTCTGTCTATAGTAGGACAGATTGTGTTGACAACTGTTGATTACATGACAGACCATGAGATAAACTGGAGCTTTATAGTGCTTCTTGTTGTAATCTATGCGAATGTGACGCTGCGTCTGGCAATAGTTGGAAGAAACGGATATATTTTTAAAATTATAAGCACATTTGTGTTCACGGTGCTGTTTCTCGAGGGCATAGACCTGCTCACAGGAGCCAGTGGCTGGGCACTTACATTTGTTTTCCCAAGTGCCATACTGGCGATGGTTCTTGCAACAATTATACTTATGATAGTAAACATAAGAAACTGGCAGAGCTACATGATGATGCAGCTTTTTCTTGTGCTGATGAGCGTGATTGCGATGATACTTGTGGCAGTCAAGGTCATATGGTTCCCATATCTGGCAATGGGAGCGATGGGAGCATCTTTGTTTTTGTTTCTCGGAACACTGATTATCGGTGACAAAAGAGCCAGAACAGAGCTGAAACGGAGATTTCATATATGATAGGCTTTCATGGAATAGGAAATTCGCATATGTTTGAGGATGAGGAGATGGGAAACTACCATCCGGAAATTGAAAACGGCGATAGTAATGGTGATAATGAAACTGGAATAATAGGAGCTTTGGGTAATAAGCTTGAAAAGACATTTAAGAACTCATTATCTGTCATGAAAAGTGAGCATGCGGAAAAAGTCCATAGCAATGCAGCTGTGGCAGATGAAGAAGTCAGTATACAGGGCAAAATCCTTGCAAATCTGATGGGACATATCACAAATGACCTTGCAATCGGCAAAAAAATAAAATCCGGAGAGCTCAGGAAGCGCATGAAGAACCTGCATGGCTTGTTCCGGACTGCTTTGTAACAGAGGATATAGATATGGGCGGTTTCACTATGAAGCTTTTATCCTCAAAGGAAAACCCAAATACAGAGCGTGTGATACTGCAGCTGCATGGTGGTGGATATATGGGGGCAGTGCGCAATGCATACTATGTATTTGCAGGCCTTTATAATGAGGTAAGTGAGGGCTGCTCAGTGCTCACGCCTGACTATCGCGTGGCGCCGGAACACCCGTATCCGGCAGCACTTGAGGATGCTATAGCCTGCTATAAATGGCTTTTGTCACAGGGCTGGTTTGGCTCGCAGATTGTGCTGGCAGGAGACTCAGCAGGCGGAGGCCTTGCAATGTGCCTCACCATGTATCTTCGCGACCACGACATGCCGCTTCCGGCAGGAATAGTAGCCATGTCACCATGGACCGATCTCACAGCAGGCGGAGAATCCTACGAGACAAACTATGAAAGGGACCCACTGTTTGGAAACACAAGGGACAGTCTCATCTACGTGAATGACTATCCCGGTGACCACGATAAAATGGATCCATACATATCGCCGCTGTTTGGTAATTTCAGAGGCTTTCCACCAATGCTCATACAGGTAGGCTCGATAGAGATGCTCTTATCTGACTCGGTAGAGGCTGCTGCAAAGGCAAGAATCCAGGGCGTTAAGGTGCGACTGTCAGTGTATGAAGGGATGTTTCATGTGTTCCAGATGGGATACCTCAATTTCCCGGAGTCCAAGCGTGCATGGGCGGAGGTCAAGCGTTTCCTAAAGGTGATTAAAGAGGAAGAATAAATAAAGTAATATAGGAGCATTTATGGATGTAAATAGTACATTTGAAAAAACAGGAATAAAATGTAAAGTATTACAGGAAATTATCCAGCTGGCGAAGAAGAATTGTGTTGAAAAAGTAATTCTTTTTGGTTCAAGAGCGCGAGGTGATTATAAAGAGCGAAGTGATATAGATCTGGCATTTTGCGGTGGTAGCAGTAGTCATTTTATTTTGGATGTAGACGAAACAACTTCAACGTTGTTGGAATTTGATATAGTGGACTTGGATAAGCCTGTAAGAAAAGAATTGTTGGAATCAATAAAAAGAGAGGGAGTAGTGCTATATCAAAAAATTTGAGAAGGATATTGGTATTTCGAAAGGAGATGAGCAAGCATGACTGAATCACTTAAACTACCGGTGGGAATAGAGAGCTTTGAGGAGATTCGTTCAGATGGATATTATTATGTCGATAAGACAAAGCTTATTGAACAGTTGGTTGACAGCCGGGGAAAAGTCAACCTTTTTACCAGACCGCGTCGTTTTGGCAAGACTCTCAACATGAGTATGCTCAAATCTTTCTTTGAAATTGGAGCAGCTTCTGAATTATTTGATGGTCTTTATATATCGCACAACAAAAAAATGTGTGATGATAATATGGGCAAGTATCCTGTGATATTTCTGTCTTTAAAGAATGTGGAAGGACTAGATTTTCAAGCTGCAAAGTATCAGATGATAGAGATAATTGCAAAGGAAGCTAAGAGATTTGTATATTTGAAGAATAGTGACAGGCTGGACATTGACGATAAGTCGACGTATGCTTCTTTAATTCGATTAGAGGATGGCAGATATGAAATGAGAGATGAGGCACTGTATGCTTCGCTTCAAACTTTATCTGAGCTGTTATATAAGCATCATGGCAGAAAAACGGTTATTTTAATAGATGAATATGATGTTCCACTGGATAAGGCATTTCAAAATGGCTATTATAAAGAGATGGTTTCTTTGATACGTGCCATATTCGGAAAAGCATTAAAGACAAATGAGGCATTGGATTTTGCTGTCTTAACAGGTTGTCTTCGTGTTTCAAAAGAAAGTATTTTTACAGGATTGAATAATTTCAAGATTTTATCTATTACTGATACAAGATTTGATGAACACTTTGGATTTACGGATGATGAAGTAGAGCGTTTGCTGGCATTTTATCATGTGGAAAACAGGTTTGCGGAGACAAAGGAATGGTATGATGGTTATCATTTCGGAAATGTCGATGTATACTGTCCGTGGGATGTAATCAATCATGTTGACCGAATAAAAGATGATCCAATGGCAGGACCGGAAGCGTATTGGATTAATACAAGCGGAAATGAGCTTGTTAAGAGGTTTATAGATAAGGCTGGTAAGACAACCAGAAATGAAATTGAGCGTTTGATCGCGGGAGAAGCCATAGACAAGCAAATCCGTCTGGATATGACCTATGACGAAATAGACAATAATATTGATAATCTATGGAGTGTTCTGTTTACAACAGGTTATCTGACATATACAAAGATAAGTGAGGACAAAAAATATAGCCTTGTAATTCCGAACAAGGAGATTAAAGAAGTATTTAAGCTGCAGATACAGGAGTGGTTCAGGAATAAATTATTTTCCAATACAGAGCAGTTGCAGGACTTTTGGAAGGCTTTCAAAGATGGAAATACACAGATAATGGAAATGTATTTAAACAAGGTGCTGAGCAATTCGGTGAGCGTTTTTGACACAAAAGCGAGAAATGAGGAAAAGGAAAGTTCCTATCATAATCTGCTTATTGGCATTTTGAGTGGCAATGAGGACTGGCTGGTAAAGTCAAATGTTGAGGCAGGAGAGGGCTTTGCAGATATTATTGTGGAGACAGATGATCCGGATGAAGGAATTATTGCAGAGCTTAAATACACAAAAGATTTTAAAGCTATGGAAAAATCCTGTGAAAAGGCTCTGAAACAGATAAAGGATAGAAGATATCAGGAATATTTGTTAAATGATAATCGACAGAATATCATGTATTATGGAATTGCATTTTGTAGAAAAAGATGTAAAGTGCTTGTAGAGAGATATAATGGAGATAGTGAACCGGATAAAGCGTAACTCCGAAGAAATTATGATGTAGGAGAAAATAATTATGGCAAAGAAAATTCTAGTAGTAGTGGACGCACAGAATGATTTTATTACAGGAGCTCTTGGAAACAAAGAGTGTGACGTGGCAACAAATGTTATTGCAGAAGAAATCAGGTCAGGCAAATATGATGATGTGATATTCACAAGGGATACGCATGATGAAAACTATCTGAATACTCAGGAAGGAAAGAAGCTTCCGGTAACGCACTGTATTAAAGGGACAAACGGATGGGAAGTAGACGCTCGTCTTAAAGATGCAATGAAGGAGCGTGGAGTTGACTGTGACTATATTACTTATATTGACAAGCCGACTTTTGGCAGCAAAGAGCTTGGTGAACTGCTTGCGAGATATGACAACAGCGATACAGAGATTTATTTCTGCGGATTCTGCACAGGAATATGTGTAATAAGTAACGTGGCGATTGCAAAGACATTTTGTAAAGACGCAGAGGTGTTTGTAATAGAAAATGCCTGCGCCTGCGTAACGCCTGAAAGTCATAAGACAGCAATAGAAGCAATGAAGATGATTCAGGCAAATATTATATAGAAAGTCATTTATTAAAAATGTTTCTGACATACTAATAGCGTAAGAAATGGGAGGAGAATATTATGAAATTAAACCAGATAATCACAAGTCTTTTAGAGACTGATATGTATAATTCAGCATGGGTCAGACAATATTCCATCAGTTTACGGATTAGATGTTCCTGCACTCAATATCGTCATGAAAACCACAATATGCAATGGTATGGATGCAGCGAAGATTTCTGATACACCGGCAAGGGGATGTGCAAAATCCGGATTATGTGGATTACTTAAACCGCTGCATTGATTACAGAATGAAAAATGACCGCTAAAAAGGTATCAGAAGATGATGTGATAAAAGTAGTTTAAAATGTAGAAAGCCGGGATATGATATCAAAACTTGCAGAGATTGCTTTTGCAAATGTAAGTAAGGGTGAAATAGAAAAGACTCTGGAAACATTCTTTACGCGTTTCAGACAGCAGCAGTTTAAGCGTTCATGCATACCTGACGGACCAAAGGTGGGAACTGTTTCATTATCTCCTAGAGGTGATCTGAGAATGCCAAGCGATATGGTAGAATTGCATTAGGCATTGGGAAGGCAGGTAAATCAGGAGTTGTAAATGAATGGTGCAAAAAGTATCAACTACCAGTTGAATAGCATAAATCAACTAGCAGTTCGTTTTAGACAGCTACTTTTTGATATATGATGACTGCAAGGAGGTAAGAAAAATTGAGCATTACAAATAGAGCAGTTTCGAAATGGGAAACTGGTGTTTGAGTTATAATAGGGCAGCGCTGCAATATTAAACCGAAAATCCAAGTCAGTATCACAGATGTCCGCAATCAGTCTGAGAGTGAATCTGTGTGCTTAGATTAGGTACAATTTTATATCAAAACATTTAGTGAGGACTAAATTAGCATTTAAGATGGAATATTCCATCAGCTGGTTTGGTCCTCTTTTTATTTGAGAGGAGTGGTCGAATGGGCAAGGTGTTAATTTGGTTCGTAATCATTATTAGTACAGTGGTTCTCTACTGTCTTATGAAAGTTAAGGCAGAGAGTGATGAACTGTATGAGGAATTAATGAAAAAGCATTTTTATGGCAGGTCTGATGATATTCCTGCATCTGACAAAACCGAGCACTTGAAAGGGTGTGGGTAATTATATGAAATTTTGCAAAACAATAATGCAGACAATACAGAAAAGGAGTAAAAAGGAACATGAATAACAAGTTAGAAGTAATCGGCATTGATCATGGGTGGTCAATGATGAAAACAATCTCTCAGGTATTTGTCACAGGAGTTAAGGAGATTACAACAACTCAGGCACTTTTCGGCGATGTACTTGAGTATGAAGGAAAGTTCTATAAGGTTGGAACTGTGAGGCAGGAAGTAAAGGATACAAAGGTCGAAGATGACAGCTTTTATCTTCTCACTCTTGCAGCAGTTGCT
>ENA-OQIR01000854-OQIR01000854.1-human-gut-metagenome-genome-assembly--contig:-NODE-854-length-11900-cov-1.615136_pt1 | contig 11900 bp, 14 predicted proteins | sample MGYA00242580_ERZ504745 | MGnify/ENA primary metagenome ERZ504745 (study PRJEB26092, sample SAMD00036214) | human gut metagenome | host: Homo sapiens | study: EMG produced TPA metagenomics assembly of... | reverse complement strand
CACACTGGGCATTCATAGGAGCATATATCGGATCACAATAGCTCCAGTGATGCAGATCGTCTGATTTGCAAAGGCCAACACAGCCTCTTCTTGTCGTCATTCCCTGTTTCTGCGCTGCAAAAATCATCCACCAGCAGTTTTCTTCTTCACACCAAAAAACAAATGGATCTCTCCAATGCACAGGGGCATAAATCTGATTGTCGGATGCAAAACGATCTTCTGGAATTTCTGTCCACGTATCCAAATTAGTACTAACTGCATGATTGATATAATTTTTTTTCTGGCATTACCTGAAATGTACAGAAAAACATATGATAATATTCCATCTACCTTTATGACAGACCCCGTTCCTCCAACAATTTTCGTATCGTGCTCTGTAAAATGAACATGATCTGTTGTGCTTAACATAACCCAACTGTCCTGATGATTAGCATCTCGGTTTCCTCGATAGTTGCGCAGATAAAATGGTTTGAATACACCATTATCATAAAATGGGATCACATCTCCCAATACTCCCTTTTCCGGACGAAAATATAAGCTCATATCATAACTCTCCTAATGTTGTTAATTTTACATTTTCAAATTTAACTGCTCCGTCTGACACAGCAAGACCAAATTTTCTGTCATGAAGATCATAGGCACGAACACTCATTGCCACTTCATCGTTTACATATACTTCCATCACAGATTCATCCACAAAAATTTCCATCGAATATGTCTGATTTGGAATTAATTCAACAGGACGTTCTAGCTCCACATCATACTGGAATGTCCATCCTCCCTGCTCATGCATACGAATAGCACTTTTGTATTCGATTCTTTGACGCTTAGGATCCAGATAAAAATAATAGCCTCTGGCAAATTCCTGATCTGCCTGAAGTACCACTGCAAATCGCTCGGTTCCAGGTGTAAACGTAAAATCAAGCGACAAACATCCCTGATGCGGCACATCATTCTCACTAATTATGGATGCATATGCAATTGGAGAATCTACGTTTACTGATGTCTGATCCACTTTCCAATCTCCATTCAAAGGAATCCACTTTATTTCATTAGAAACAGTAAGAGCCTTTTTCAGTGCTGGATTTGACCGAACTGCCAATGTTCCATCTTCTCTTGCATAAATTTCATGTGGAACCAAACTTCCGCCCCAATCATACGTTTTATAATCATACCCCTCATGTGTCGGATCTGGATCAAAATTCCACGTATTTTGTGTTCTTGTTGGATTCCATCCAAAAATATAACGATGCTCTCCGTCACTGCATGTCTTTGCTGCATAAAAAGCACGTCCGTCAAAGGAGTCCGTCTTGGGACGAATCCATGGACCATTGCATGAACGACTCATGCGGTAAAGTGTTTGGAAACGGTCTGTAAACTGTGAAAATACAAGATACCACCACCCATTCATATAAAAAAGATCTGGGCACTCGTAAGCAGACATGCTTGACTGCGGTGCATATAGAGGTTCACAGCATGTCCAATGATGAAGATCAGCAGACTTACAAAGTCCTAACACATCCACGACGTTTTGTATTTCCCTGATTCTGCGCACAAAGAATCATCCACCAGCATTTTTCTTCCTCATTCCAAATCACGTGCGGATCACGCCAGTCTGTCAGCAAATAGATTGATTCATCTGGTCCAAATGTCTCATCTGGATATTTTGTCCAGTTTGTCAAATCTGTACTTGTAGCATGGCACACATATTGACGCTGTGGCTGATCCTCAAATACACAATAATACAGATGATACAAACCCTCTACCTTAATTATACAGCCAGTTCCTCCAAGAATCCCAATTGCCGTCTCCGATTCATAATGAATCAGATCCTTTGTCGTCAAAAGATGCCATCCATACGTTTTATCACTTCCAAAATAAGGATTCCAGTTTTTTAAATAAAATAGCTTAAATTCTCCATTCTCATAATATGGAATCACATCGCCCACACGCGCATGATCCGGTGTATAAAATAACTGCATATAAACAATCCCTTTCTGTAATCTGCAAGTGGCAGGAAAAACGTCTTCCTGCCCACTTTTAAATTTTAATAGCTATTCAGACCTACAATTCAATTTTACTTTATATTAATCTGAATAATTTTTACTTCATATACATTTCAGCAATTTCTTCCTGAATAGTAGATCCACCCTGCTCGTTCCACTGAGTTACAAAATCATCAAACGCTTCAATGCCAAGACTTCCAGATATAATTTTTACAAATGTTTCATCCTGTAATGCAAGAAGTGTAGACCAACGCTTCATCATTGTCTTTGTCGGTGCACCTGTATAAACACTCATCTTCATTCCAGCATCACGCAGCTCAGAATAACGTGTCCATGAACCAAACTTCGGTCCCCAACACATTGCATACTGGAATGCCGTCAAATCATCTGGATTTGCACTTCCAGTCTTGTCATATCCTTCATCTACGTAACGCTTAATACCAACATAGTAACGATATGCCTCTGGCATAAGCTCTTCTGGCTTTAATTCTCCTGCAAATACCTGTCCAATCGTTGTGTTATATCCAATTGCCTTATTCAAATATGGATCAAGAAGTGCATATGTATAATCACACTGATTAATACCAGTTTTTGAATTTACTCCCCATACTTCCAGACTGTCAAGTGTTGCATCTGGACTATTGATACGGTCATTGTTAAAGTTAATCAATTTAATCAATGCTTCTGGATGCTCACAGTTTGCATTTACTGCATAAACATAATCGAAATTTGTATAGGAATATGCTGTTGCATCTCCACCTTCTACTGAAGGTGCATTGATAACCATCCATCCACAATCATTATTATTTGCAATCGCATCGCGGCCAGCTCCCCATGATATACCATCTGTTCCATAGAACAGTCCACATGTTCCTGCTGCAACTGCCTCACTAATTGCATCAGTGTCTGATACACCAAATTCTTCGTTAATCAAACCTTCGGAATACATAGCTGCCAACTTCTCAAGAGCATTTCTAGTTTCCTGTGATGTTGGCTCATAGGATACTGTTCCGTCATCATTTGGCATCCACATATATTGAAGAATAGATCCTCCAAATGCATTGACAACACCTTCTATTGTTCCATATCCAGCATAATCAGACATCTCATTACAAACACCAAGTCCCCATGTATCATCAACACCATTGCCATCTGGATCATCATTCTTAAATGCGCGGGCAACCTCAACAACATCATCAAGTGTCTTAGGAACATCTAAGCCTAACTTATCCAACCAATCTTTGCGAATCCAAAGGAACTGACTTGGAATACGCTCTGCATTACCGCTAGGGATACCATATAAAACATCATTTCTCTTTGCTGCTTCCAAAATTTTTCCACCGTCTGAATTTCAGATTTTTCTTTGTCAGCTCTGATCCATACTGCTCTAGCACATCGTCAAGCGGTGCCAGTTTTCCAGCTTCTGCTAACTGCGAATATTCAGCTACTGGCAAATATAAAAGATCTGGAAGATCATCTGATGCAATAGCAAGCGTTACCTTCTGGCTATACTCATCTCCACTTGCACAAATCTGAAAATCAAGTGTAATTCCAAGATTATCGCGATATGCATTATAATACACGTTATTATACTGATCTTCACCATCTGCATAATTTACAGTTGCCGGATTCTGGTTTTTCAGGACAGTCAGCGTAACTGGCTCATCCATAGCCCACTCTGTTAAATTTTCTGCATCTTTTGTCTCATCTGCCATTGCAAAATTTGCCGGAATTGCCGTTGCTGCAAGCATTGCTGCACACATGAGGGACAAATTCTTTTTCTTCATATTAAAAATCCTCCTTTATTTTATGTGTATCCACACATTTTTACATAATTAATACAAACTCATATCAACCTTTACGCTTCCCACTGTAATACCAGTAACGAAATATTTCTGAAGGAATGGGTAAAATACCAAAACTGGAAGGGTACATAATACAATACCCGCAGACTTTATTGAACGACCCTCCAGATCTGCCAGAGCTGGGTTTGCTGCAATCTGCTCTGGACGAAGATCCGAAGTTTTGAAATTTAATACATGGTATTGAAGAAACGTCATAAGCGGATAATTGTCAGTATGATTGTTGTAAATCATACCATCAAACCACTCATTCCAATGTCCTACAATAATAAACAACGTTACCGTTGCCAGAGAAGGCAGTGACAATGGCAAATAAATTTTTAAAAGAATTGTCAGCCAGCCTGCTCCATCCACAACAGCTGCTTCCTCAATCTCATCTGGAATACCTCTAAAGAAGTTAAGCATCAGAAGTACATAAAACATCGTGACTGAATTAGGAAGAATCAATGCCCATATGGTATCCAGCATATGAAACTGCTTAATCACAAGATATGTAGGAATGATACCGCCATTGAAAATCATCGTGATCAAGAAAAAAGCTACATAGAACTTGCGGCTCTTAAAAAGTTTCTCACTCTTTGATAACGGATAAGCTACAGAAATCGTCATAATCAGATTTAAAACCACACCAAGCACAAGTCTCTTTACTGTTACTAACAATGCCGGAATCAATCCACTCTTTTGAAGCATATAAAGATAGGAACTGATCGTAAACTCCTTCGGAAGGAAGGTAACTGCTCCTGCATTTACCATATTTCTTGATGAAAATGATAGTGCAACAATATTCAACATTGGAAGAAGACATAAAAGTGCAAGCAATGTCAATAATATATAATTAAATACTGCAAAAATCCGCTGACCTTTCGTTGGTTTCATGTTTTTTCTCCCTTCTTTAGAATACTTGATATCCTGCAAAACTTTTCAGCAGCCCAGTATCCTGCAACAATCAGCACACACGATACAACTGACTGGAACAATCCAACTGCTGTTGCCGGGCCAAACTGTGCTCCCAAAATGCCCATTCGGTAAACAAATGTATCAATTATATCTCCTGTTGAATATACAAGTGGTGAATACAGATTAAAGATCTGATCAAAACCTGCACGAAGTACATTACCAATAGAAAGAACCGTCATCAGCAATACGATTGGAAGAATACCAGGAATTGCTACATGAAGGATCTGACGGAATCGACCTGCACCGTCTAGTGCCGCTGCCTCATAAAGTGCTGGTGAAATACCAGTAATGGCTGCCAGATAAACGATTGTATTCCATCCAAATGTTTTCCATGTATCTGTCACGACCATTGTAAATGGAAACACCTTTTCATTTCCAAGAAAATACACTCGGTTCAATCCAATAGCTGCCAAAAAGTTATTCACAATTCCATCCATTCCCAATACGTCCAGAAAAATACCTGCTAACGCAACCCATGAAATAAAATGTGGTAAATACACGATAGTCTGTAATGTTCTCTTGTAAACAATGTTTCGAACTTCATTCAGCAAAAGCGCTACTGTAACTGGCACAATAATACCTGCTGCAATTTTCATAATTGCAATAAACAGTGTGTTGTAAATAACTCTTGGGAATGTTGAAAGAGAAAAGATATACTTAAAATTTTCCCATCCGCACCATTCCTGCTCAAAAATGCTATACAACGGTGAGTAATCCTGAAAGGCAATACTCAATCCTGCCATTGGAATGTACTTAAAAAGCACTACCATCACCACCGCTGGCAAAAGCATCAAATGAAATGGCAGTTCTTTTTTGAAACGTTTTCTCAATTTTTGTCCCGTTTTTGTGCTACTACTCATTTGTTTACGCCTCCTTTTTTTCTTTTATTATATCCTCCCTTGTATCTTGTGTAAATTTAACAATTATGACTTTTATATAACTTTTGTGATGTATATTTTTATTTATATTCTTGTTTTCTTTCATTTTTATTCCAAAAAAATGATATGGCATTGCATCAAATGCCATATCATTTTATCTATTTTATCTTATTTCATATTTTAAAATATCTATCTTAACAACACCGTCTGCAACAAATGAAATTTTCTCTGCCTTTAAATCTGTCTTAAAAGTGATACTCATCACCTGCTCACCATCGTTTACAAAAACTTCTGCGCTGAACGATCGATTACAACTCGAAGCTTGAGTGATCCACCGTTGTCTTGCACCTTGCATGAACGCTTATGTACCATTGCAATTCTTGAACCAGAATAGCTTCTGTCAAGCTCAAGCTCAGACTCATGCGGATGGTAACGAAGTGACGTATAATGTTTGTCATCCTGCGCAAAGCGCATTTCAAACATATAATATCTATTTTCTTCACTTTGTGGTGCAATTGAAAGCTCAATATCTGCGATACGTCCACAAAACACCCTTAAGCGTCTTTTCTCCAGATATTATTGCATTTGTATATGAAACCATATTGTGGCGGCAGGCATCTAGCTCTCTTACGGGACGCTGGATCAATCTGCCTTTTTTAATAGCCAATTCTCGTGGAATGGTCATCTGCCCAAACCAAGGCTCCTTTTCCGAATGTTGATTGACCGATGCCAGATTTTGCATCCAGCCTATCAAAATCCTGCGTCCGTCTGGTGCAAGCATAGTCTGTGGTGCATAAAAATCAATGCCATAGTCGACTGACTGAGAAGAAATACTGTGAAACTGACCTGTCTGATTATCGAAGTGACCTATCTGGCAAACCACTCCGTTTCCATTGGGATATTCCAGTTCCTCTGCCTCCATCTCCATCGTGCTCACGATCAGCACATTTTGCCCATCAAGAGTGAAGAAATCCGGACACTCCCACATTCTCCCGAAGCGATTCATATTTTCTGCCATAACACTTTTAAACTTCCATGAAATGCAGTCTGAGCTTTCGAATAATAGAACGCCTCCGCCATTTGTCTCATTACGACTGACCGTAACACAGCGCCAACTTCCATCTTTCTCTTTCCAAAGCTTCGGATCACGAAAATTCGATCTGTCATATCCTTTTGGAAGCTGATCAGATGAAATTACAGGATTCTTTTCGTACTTTTCATAAACTTCACCATCGCCTGATGCTATGCACTGCTGCTGGATTTCCTTCATAGAACCATCTGACTGTTTCTCCCATGAAACTCCAGTATACAAAAGGATCTGCCTTCCATCATCAAGAGTCTGCGCACTGCCCGAAAAACAGCCGTTTCCATTGTCATACGGCTGATCCGGTGCAAGTACTGCAGGTTGATATGTCCAATGCAGCAAATCACGGCTAATGACATGACCCCAATGCATAGGTCCCCAAAATGGCCTATATGGATTGTATTGATAAAACAAATGATACAACCCGTCATAAAATGAAAAACCATTAGGATCATTTAGCCAGCCCACACGCGGTGTTAGATGAAAAACAGGTCGATTTTCAATCGCAATCTCTGCTTCCTTTTTTATTTCATACACTCGTGCTTCGGATAATTTCTGACTGATCATACCTTCTCCTTTTTGTTATTATCTGCTTACAATCTCTTTCTCAATCTCTGCACGATCTGGCATAACACGAAGTGCACCTTTTCGCGTCGTGATTCTTGCTGCTGCTGCATTTGCAAATGTAAGCATTGATGTCAAATCAGCCTCTGTAAGATTATCTAGTCCATGTTCACAAATATAGTGCAGTACACAACCGCAGAAGGTATCACCTGCACCTGTTGTCTCAATAGTATTTTTCTGCAAAAATGGCTTTATCTCTACAATCTTATCTTCATAATATGCACGGCTTCCTTCCTTACCCATAGATACAAGAATCAGCGGAATATTGTAGCGCTCACGAATCCAGTTTACACCATCGGTATAATCTTCTTTTCCGGTAAGCCACTGGATCTCATTGTCAGAGATTTTTAAAATATGACAATGACCAAGACCATAAAGTACCTGCTCTTTTGCATCATCTAAAGACTTCCACAGCGGTGGGCGAAGATTCGGGTCAAAGGAAATAAGCGCATTTGCTTCTTCTGCAATAGAGATTGCTTTTTTTGTTGCAGCGCGTACACCATCATGTGTCATGGACAATGTTCCAAAATGGAAGATTTTAGAGTTTTTGATCAGCTCTGTAGGAATCTCATCTTCCTTTAACATCATATCAGCACCCGGATTGCGGTAGAAAGAAAAGTCGCGATCACCGTCTGGATATGTATGAACCATTGCAAGTGTTGTATGAATTTCAGGATCGCTTAAAAGTCCAGTTGAATCAATTCCTACCTCTGTGATAGCTTCTCTTAACTGCTTTCCAAAGAAGTCATCTCCTACCTTTCCAATAAATGCAGTTTTATGACCAAGCTTTGTAAGCATCGCAAGCACATTGCATGGAGCTCCGCCTGGATTAGCCTCAAAAAGTGGATTTCCCTGTGCACTTGTTCCATTTTCTGTAAAATCAATCAAAAGCTCGCCAAGTGCTGTTACATCATACTGTTTCATTTTATTTTATACCTCCAATATCTAATTGATCGCTTTTTTCATCTGCTACACTTGCCTTCCACATCATTTCTTTTTGTAATGCCTTATACTTAGATGCTCCATGATTGCTCACATAAAAAGAATCTATCCTAATGATGTTTGGTCAGTGATTTCAAAAGAGTTCTCTCTCCTTTCGATTTCTTCTGGCGTATCGTTAATGCCTTTTGCGAGCGGCACTCGTATAATCACCGGAATATTCAAATCAGAAAGCCGCTTTAAATTCTTCGGCATATTTTTATAGCAAATGCTTGATACACAGATGCCTTCTCTGGATTCAAAATTTTAACATCCACCAAAAACAAACCGACATACGGCAACAGTGCTCTATTTTCTCCCACATAACCTCAAGTGTTGTGTCAAGACAGACAGAAATTTTCTTTTCTGCACATTTTGGAAGAATTTCTTTAAGAAATGCACTTTGCAAAAGCGGTTCTCCTCCTGAGAAAGTGACCCCACCGCCATCAATATAGCAATCCACATCCTTTTCAATTTCTGTCATCACTTCCTGCACTGTCATAGTTCTTCCACACAGACGAAGAGCCTCTGACGGACAGTTTTCTGCACAGCTTCTCATTTGTTCACAATCCCTACAGATCTTAAGATCTGGCTCATAAAGAACGTGGTTTTGTGTGTTTGGCCGTGTTTTCTTCTTAAATGTATATCGGATGCATTTTTTACACATCGTCCGCAGCCAATACATTGCGCTTCATAAAACATAAGCTGCGGCTTTGCATATTGGGACTCTGGATTATGGCACCACAGACAGCTCATATGACATCCTTTTAAAAACACTGTTGTTCTAATTCCTGGTCCGTCATGGATCGAAAAGCGCTGAATATCCATGACCATTGCTGTTTGTTCCACCTTTGCCTCCATTCTTGTCAGCTGATTCGATTGATAATATGATCCTGAAGTTCTTTATCAAGCTCTGTAAATCTTGCCTGAAAGCCCCAGACTCGCACAATCAAATCCTGATGCTTTTCGGGATGAAGTTGGGCATCTAAAAGCTCAGCCTTATCATACATAGTAAGGCTCAAGACCGGAATCTTCTTTTTTTCGGATGCACGCAAAAGTGTATCTATGATTTTTATGCGGTCTGCACCCATACTGTAGCCATTTTTGTCAAGCGTCAGATGAAGCACTGATGATGCAAAGCCCTCTTTCATAGGAAGCGTTGATGCTGAGTTCAATATAGCTGTCGGGCCCTTCTTTGCAGCCCCCGGTGTCGGACTACAGTGTTCTGCAATCGCATCGCGAAAACGTCGTCCATCAGGCGTAGCTCCTGTCACATTTGCAAAGATTTTAAAATCAATGTTGTACAGACCAGGATACAACAGTGTATTCTCTGGTCCACGAAAAGCATTGACACGCGCCAGAAAATGATCTGCAATCTGCTTCGCCAATGCATCTACTTCCTTTTTATCGTTTCCGTACTTTGGCAGATGCAACAGCTGCTGTCTTAACACTTCATAGCCTTCAAAATCAACAGAAAGTGCCTTGATCAGTTCTTCCATTGTAACTAGCTTTTTCTCATATACAGCTGACTGTATTGCATATAAACAGTCAGCTGCTGTTCCTATGCTTCCTGAAAGCAGCTGATAATTAGTGATATCAAAGCCACCTCCGCGAAGCGATCTTTTCCGGTACGCAAACATTTCTCAAAAGTACCTGCCGTAAATGGACTAGTAATGGATACTGTCTGGTCTTCCTGCATTTTCTGTTTAATCATCAAAAAGTAATGATCAAGCTGATGATCCATCTGCTCAAAGAAAGCACTTAAAAACTCAGAAAATGTAGTCAACTCCTGTGTTTTTTTTGATTCAATTCCAATCAAAAGATTTGTTTCGGTACAAAATCCACCCCATGTATGCTATTTTTTTTCATAGAAACTGGCTTAACACACGGATTTTCGTTTCCTCCAAACAAGGTAAGTTCCACTGTTTTAACCATCTCATACTGCCAGAAAACAATCGCACTCTTTCCTGCAATTACCGTCTCTGTACAACCGTCATTTGCATATTGGCAGGCATCCTCGTGACAAATACCAGCCTTTTCCATTGCAGGAAGTACAGCTTCATCAAAATAGATTGTTGGCTGTCCACTTCCAGATGACAACATATTTATGCAGTTATCGCGAAGCTTTTCGGTGTTTTTTCGTGAAAACGTACGTTCAAATGCGGCTCAGATCCGCCCGTATTTTCATACGCTACCAGAATCAAATAAGTAATCTCATTCGTCTGGTCATTTCCTTTGGCATCTTGTCCTGAAAGCATCAGATTTCGCAGCGTATCACCAGTATTGATCTCATTCATTCTGGTAAACATCTCTTCAAGCATTTTTTCTGCTTCTTGCTGATCCCAAATACCCATTTCACAATCATGCTTATAAAATGGATATAACAGCTGATCAAGTCTTCCAATACATCCTGCGCCAAATGGACTGCGAAACAAATATGTAAACCAAAAAAGTTGGAGTGCCTCGCAAAATGTGTTTGGCTTGTTTATTGTCAAATTCTGACATATCTTTGCAATTTTTTCATAACGCTTCTTTTTAGTATCACTTGTTTCCTGCTTTGCACATTCTAGTGCAAGTACCATGTGATCTGCAACAAACTGTTGAAAACGCTTCCAGACATGAAGCAAACTTTCCAAATACGCAATATCTAACTGCGTTTGATCCTGCAATTCGCTTTGCAAATTATTTTTAAGTGTTTCAAGTGTCTCTGCTGCAATTCTAATCACACCATCAATGCCATATTGAAGATAGCTGTCTGCCATCGGATAATGACAGTTATCAATCTCAATCAAGAACGACAAGATTGACCAATCTGTAAGATTTTTTCTCTTGCTGTCATTCTTATCCCGGTTTCGGCGCCGGCAAGCCATCCGCTTTCCGGCACCCAAACCTCATATGAATTTGCCAATTTATCAAAAACTTCACTTGCTCTGTCTTATTTTTTTAATAGCATTTCCTGATTATGCATCTCATCCGAGTTTGTTTTCAATTTTTTTCTGCCTCCCTGCAGCTGTCGTGCTCTGGCATCTGATTATGTTTTGTCGATATTGCGAATTACTCAATATCGTACTTTACAATATCCATGTATACTGTTCCATCTGCCACAAATGAGATTTCCTTTGCCGCAGTATCTGTCGTAAATGTTACACTCATCACTTGCTCACCATCGTTTGCAAAAACCTCTGCACTGAAACGGTCAATCACAACACGAAGCTTAAGCTTACCGCCATTATCTTTTACCTTGCAGGAACGCTTATGAACCATCGCAATTCTAGAATCAGAGTAGCTTCTGTCAAGCTCAAGCTCAGACTCGTGCGTACGATAGCGAAGTGCTGTGTAATGCTTGTTATCCTGTGCAAATCTCATTTCAAACATATAGTAACTGTCGTCCTTGCTTTTGGTGCAATTGTAAGTTCAACATCAGCCACACGACCTTCAATGCCTTCAAGCTTTACTGCCTCTAACCTGCTACACACACACCATTGTGTGAAACTGGATTTTGCGGCATTGC